>Ga0190369_1000023_pt1 | contig 22639 bp, 38 predicted proteins | sample 4872181213_MG_FD_165051 | JGI IMG/M metagenome (GOLD analysis project Ga0190369, IMG submission 165051) | Hydrothermal vent microbial mat bacterial communities from Southern Trench, Guaymas Basin, Mexico - 4872-18-12-13_MG | ecosystem: Environmental > Aquatic > Marine > Hydrothermal vents >... | reverse complement strand
CCATTCTTTTCTCAATAACTTTCTTAAATACTTCACGTGGAAGAAATGCACAAATTAAATATACAATTCCTACAAAACCAATCATAAAAATAACAAATAAATTAACAAGTTCAGGAATGAAAAATGAGCAAACAGCAAGTACAATAAGTGAAATACCTAATAATGCTAATCCAAGTCTAATAAAGAAAATATCTCTATCACTAAACTCAATTTCTCGTTCCTTATCCTCAATTTCACGTTGTTGAGTAGACATAGTTAAAAAAGTTAAAACAAAATTTTTAACCTTAATGTATTTACTTTTCAACCTTCCAATAATTCTAATCTAGTAAAAATTTAATTTCTTTAACACGTTCTTAAGTACATGGCAAGAATTGGTTGGAGATTTTGGCTTGTTATAATTGGTATGTTAATACTTTTAGTACTTGCATACTTTTTTGGATATAGGTATATTGGTTTTACAGGAGGTCAAATAGTTTTAATAACTGCAATTGCTGGAATTGTAGCACTTGGTACAACATATGCAATTATTTATGTCAAGACAGGAGGTGAACTCGCTAAAATAAGTGAATTTAAGAAAAAGACTAAACATTGGGAACTTAAAGACTGATTTATTAAATATACAGTAGTTTAAAAATGTGTTAAATCAAGTAATTCCTTCTATTCAAATTAAGAAACTCGTAATTGAATATCTTAAAGATCTTGTAAATCATGCGCATGGAAATTTAGTTACTTTTAGACCAGCTAAAATAGGTAATGATCTTAAACTAAAATTTAAGTCTGAAAAAGGTGTAAATACAATAATTAGATCATTTTTAGTAGAACTTGAAGATCTTGGATTAATAGTATCAATTAAGAAAACTGCGCGCGGTGTAGTATATGGAATTTTCAAAAACTATGTGAAAGAAATTGACGTTAAGAAAAGTCCATTGTTTTGGAAATTATTACATGAGTTTTCAACTGATGAAATTCTCTACATAATTGATAAACTACATAAGGGTGATATTACACTTGGTGAGTTATTTTTATCTTTAATATGAACATAATTAATTTATAAATTATTTGAAAAATACAGTAAGTAATGTCTAGAACAGAGTGGATTTTTATACCAAAAATTTCAGAGATTGATACTTTTTTCAAGATATTGAAAATAACAAGAGAATGCTATATAATTTCTAAGTATTATGCACAGTTAATTAAAATGATTTTAAATAGAAATGTTTTTGGGAAAAGAATAACATGTATTACGTATATTCTACAAATAGCTTATCTACAACCAATATACAATGTAGTATTGTTTCCACATAGTAGTAATAATGTTATTGGTTTTGTAAGTAATGAACCACCTATGTTAAAAACATCATATATTAAATGTGGGCAAGTAAATGTAGATGTTGTACATGATATTGCAATTGTTGTAGATATGTGGATATATGTTGATTTACCAGAAGTAAAGTTAAAAGAACTGTATGTACAAGTACTTAATGAAGTTTTGAAAGATCTTAAAAATAATCATGGTATTAAACATCTAATTTTTGATTATAGAGATTTAACTGAAGTTTATCCATATAAAATACATGTTGTTAATAGTTTTGGAATGAGGAAATTTAAGAAACACTATATTGCGTATATGAATGTTTAATGAATAGCATGTTTTTTAAATTGAGTTTAGAATTTCAATTGAGTTGAAAATGCGTAAAAAAAGATGTATACACGATATTATCTATTGTATACTTGGTACTTTAAAAAATGGTGATAAATGTATTTCAGATATTTTACATGAGTGTAGATTAGATACTAGAACTATTCAAAAAGCATTAACAATTCTTGAACATGGTGGTTTTATAACTAAGAAATTTGGAAATGGAAAAATAATGATTTCAATTACTGAAAAAGGCGTTAAACTTCATGAATTATTAAATCATGTAAATAATGAACTTAAAAATCTTAACATAATTATTGTAGAAGAATGTCATTTATAGTATTTACTGAATTAATTACAAAAATTTGGACAAAAATAAATGAATTATTTACAAGAGAAAAATCAAAAACACAACAATTTAGTGAGTTAAGTATTAAATCAATTAATTTTGATAGTAGAGTAATTCCTGTTTATGTAATTGAGAATGAACATGGATTTTTTATTAAAGATCATTCAATTTACATACCAATTCCATTAACTTCTAAACCATATAATATGTTTCCAATACAACAACCTCAACAAATTGAAACAAGGACTAAACAAGGAAGTAGTTCAATCCCTGAGTTCGTAGTTTCAAGTCGTGAACTTATTAGTTCTGAAGTTGCTAAAGTTTTGAAGGAATATTTTGGTATTAATATTGAACCTGATGTTAAATCTAGTGAAAAAACTGAAAAAGAAGTTAAAAAATAATTAACTAATTATGATTTTTGAAATATTGTTTACTCTCTACATAGTAGCATTTACAATATCAATTATTTACCGTAGAATATACATTGTTAGTGAATGTTTTGGTTATAAAATAGTTAATCCACTTACATCACCTTCACCACATGCAATTTTCTTAGATACTAAAGGTCTTTACATAAATGTTTGTATACTTGCACCAATTATTGAAGAATTTATTTTCAGATTCTTACCATGTTTAATATATTTCTACACAGGTAATATAGTTCCAATTATTATACTTAACATAGCTTGGATAATAGGTCATTATTTTACAATAAAAACATCTATAGAATCATTAACATTTAAAGAATGGTTAAGTGCATTTCTAGGTTATTCACTTTGGGCAGTATTGTATACGTGCTTAACAATTTTATTAATGCGATATAGTTTAGTACTTGCATATTTAATACCTGTAACACTACATGCAATTTCAAATGCTATTGCAATTACTATAGAATTGAAGAAAAGTAACGTAAAGTCAATAAACTATGTATACTATGGTAAATATTGGGAATTAAGTGAATAGAATTACTTCTTAACTATTTTCTTTAACTCATTATGTACTCTATGTATTGCTGTATAAAATGCTTCAAGACCTGAATATACACACATTGCTAAACTAAATGGAAGTTTTTCATTTTCAGGAAGATTTTCACTACATACTTCAATTACTTTCTTAATTTTCTGATTATTTACTTTAGTTAAAAGACATGATTTAAAATCTTCAAAATTTCTATTTCTGTAATAAATTGTTATACATTCATGTAAATAATCTTCAAATTTACGAAGTTCATCATTTACAGATTTTTTAATACAGTTCATTACCTTATTAAGTTCTTTACCATTAACTTCAGTTAATGGCTTATTTTCTACTATACATGTGTTTACAAATTCTTGAAATATTTCAAAACTTGAAAGATCTTGTCTTAATTTAAATTTAAGTTTATTATTCATGAAATCTCTAATATAATCAACAAGGTATTGAGTAGAAAATTGCATTGATTAAACCTTACGTAATAATTTTTAAAGCTTAACTTGAAGTTTAATTGATGGGTTTTGTAGGTAAAGAAGTTGCTAAGGTAGGTTTTGGAAGAATTTTTAGAGTTGTGGGTAATGTAGGTCTTTTATTACTCGCAATTTATGGACTTACTGTTTCAACGCTTGGTTATTTAGCAACATATGATTTAAAGTATTTAGTAATTGATATTGTTTGTATAGGTGGTTTAATACGTGTAGCATATGATATTGCTAAAGATTTTCAAGCACCAATACCTAGAACACTTGGTATGATAACTACAAATGTTGTACTACGTGGCGCACTTCTCGCTCTTGGTATAATTACAATTCTTGGAATTTTAGCAAATTGGGGAATTCCATATCCACATAACTATGGTTTATTAGCTGTTACAGGACTTATAACAATTTCAATTCTATACGACATGGCTAAAGATGTTAGTGAATATTACATGGCTATTAAAACAAAACCATCAACAATAACGTATGTAAGAAGTAAGTATTGGGAGCATAGAGAATAAAGATTTTAAATCGTTAGATAACATTTTTAAAAACTTTCACGTTCTTTCTCTTATGAGATTTTTAGGACTAATACTTGTTGCACTATGTTTGTTTTCAGTAATGGGTATTGTATTTGCTGAACAAACTGTTAAATTAACAATTACATACAATGGAACTAATATTGATGGTAAGTTATACTATTTTGATGGTAGTAAAACAGTTGAAGTAACTATTTCAAATGGAACTGCTGAATTTACAGTACCATCACTTCCAATTAATGTAACAGTTGTTTACAATAGTAAATACTTTATATTCAATATTAAAGGAAATGGAACAGTTGAATTAACAGCAATGCCTTATGAAGGTAATATAACTGTTAAAGGTGTTGATGTTTCAGGTATTGTACTTGAAAATACTAAATTAACAATACCAACTATTAAGAAAGATACAACATTTACATTCTGGTTTAACACAACAACAGTATTTACAATACCAGATAGAGTTTTTGGTTTTCCAGCAGGTATTTACAATCTTAAGACAGTTAATGTAACAGGTAGTGTAACTTTTGATGAAAAAACATATAGACTTACATATACAGGAAGTGGAAGTGCAGTACTTGAATACGTACCATTTACAATAGCTGGAATACCTGTAATCTATATTGCACTTGCTGTATTTGTAATTGCATTTCTAGGATTTGTATTTGCAAAACGTGGAGGTGGTGTACTTAGTAAATCAACAGGTAAGAAATATTTCAAATTATCGACCTAGTATCCAATTAGCACAAATTTTTAAAATCTTATTTACAATTTCTCTATACCTTTCTAAACACATATAACCAATTCTCCAATCAATACCAAAAACATCATCAAGATATTTAACAACATCCTCAATACTATACACTGTTTCTCTAGTATATTCTAGAAAATCTTTAGCATATTTACCAATATGTACATAAGGTACTCTACATGGGTATTTTCTATTGTTTATCTCTACATATTCTTCAACATTAATTACTAATCTACCTTTAACAACATTATCTTCAAGAAATTCAATTATTAAAACAGGAACCCATGAACTAATTGGCAATGGTTGATTACCTTGTTTTATCAATTTTCTATTAACAACATCAACATTATAACTAGTTTTCTTAAGCACATCTATTGGTTCTTCAATAACTTCAAGACCATAATTCTTAAGTTCATCAACTAAATACTTAACAGCTTCACAAAAAGGACAATTATGAGTAAATTGGAATCTAATTCTAACATGTCTCATACATTTAATTAATCAGATAAACTCTTTTATAAAAATTCAAAGTATACTAAATATGCAGGAAAAACTATATAGAATTTGTATAGAGGAACTTCAAATTGAAAATATTGAAGAATGTTTAGACTTCGTTTACGAGAAAATCAAATTGCTTAAAACAATCATACCAATTTTTAAATCTCAGATTCAAAAATCTTAATATGAAGAAACGTTAAGTATTAAATTAACTATAGTAATTTAATTTTAATGAGTAACGAAGTTAAGCATGAATTTCTATCTATTAAATTAGTTGAGAAAAATGGTAAAACGTTTTTTGAAGTTGAATCTACTAATCCTGAAATTGTAAATATTTTAAAATCAATGAGTAATGAAGAAAAGTTAAAACTTGTTGAAATGATTAAGAAAGAAGTTTTTAAAGAAGTACAGCTTGAGAAAATGAAAAAACTTTCTGAAGAAATTTTTGAAGAAACTAATAGAATTTTCCGTGAAATTGATAAAATGTTTAAAGCACTTGAACAACAAGTAAATGAAGTTCTTGAAATTCCTGAAAATATAATGGAAAAAATAACAGGAATTTTAATGAGAGAACTTGCAAAAAAGAAAGAATATTGGAAAATTATTTAATTACCTATAGTAAATGATTTTTCAGCAACTACATTCATATACTTATCAAAAATCTTCACAATGTATGTATTTCCACGAAGTAATACACATCTAATTTCAATTTTTGAATATGGTTCTGAAATTACTTTATCAATATTTTCTTTACAAATTACATTTCCATCTTTTAAAACAACTACATAACTTATGTAAACTTTTTCAATTCTTGGCGTAAGAGTAAGAATTAATTTACCAAGACTATACTCTACTGACTCTATTTTAATTAATTTCTTCTTAACAATAATTTCCTTAAACTTACCTACATTGCTTAATACATTTTCTGCAAATGAACTAGACCATGCATATAGTATAAATACTAACACTACAACAACAGCAATTATTAACAGTATTGCAACTATGTTATAAATACCTTTCTTATCAACTATACACTTCATACGAATATTATTTGTAGAAAATTTATAAATCAAACATACAGTAATTTTCACAATGAGTAATTTAATAATTAACATTATTGAAGATAAGTGTTTAAGGGAAATACCTGAGAAGAAAAATGAATGTGTACTTTACGTAACTTCAAAATATAGAGAAGTAATTGAACTTATTCAAATATGTTCAAAAATTGAAAAATGTAATGAAAATGATATTATTTGTAATAAACTAGTTAAACTATGTGAAAAATATAGAAAATACGTAAATCACGAATTACTAATTGAACAATTAATTAAAGAATTTATAAACGAAATAAAATCATAAAAATACAAATACAATATTTAAACATTAATACTTTAATTGTTTCAAAACTTATATCTAAGACAGTAAATAATTTTTCATGACTATGAAAAATATTAAAGTTAAAAACTTTGGAGAAACTGAAGCTCGGATAGTTCTTAGAACAGTTTATGATTACGTTGAAAATGAATACATTAGCTATCCTGTTTTGAAAGTTGTTTATGGTTCTAAAGAATTAACATATTCCCTGCTTTATGGTTTGTGGAAAAAATTAGTTAGGGAATTTCATAAAGAATTGAATTATCTACCTAAACAAGTTAGAAATGCTATTCTTGGAATGTTTGCATCATACCTATACAACTATTATGGAAAATATGCATTTATATGATGCTATGACTGAAGAATATTTAATTAAAATTTCTATTCAAAGTAACAAAATTTACGTATCTATTTCACGTTCTTTGAAGTATAATGAAGATACTTATGAAAAACTTATGTATGCCACCATTAATATGGTTAAGAATTTGTTTGGAAAAGTGAAAGTTGTTGAATTATCAAATTGGGAGTTTTTATTTGAATGATTTTGAATATGGTTCATATACTACATTTCCTTCAGTATCTACGTAACTTTTTATAAATCCCATTTTTATTAATTCATTTACAACATTTAAAATCATGTTCTGTGTCTCTGGACTATAATCCTGTATTAATTCTTTAAGTGTTACACGTCCTTTAGATAGTATTAATGCAAGTATTTGCTTATGAAATTCAGGAAGTTCTTGTGCTTCTCTAGGAAGTTCAATTTTACCAATTTTCTTAACAAGTTCATGAATTGGAATTATTTCTTCTACTTTAACAGTTGATACACCAAGTAACGTAACTAACTGTAGATACTTAAGTATTTCTGATTCAAGTTGTGTAAGTATTATTCTAGCATGTTTAAAATTACTTGTTTCAACTAGATTATAAATTTCGTCAATTTTAAGTAAAATATTTTGAAAAGTATTTACAAGATATTCAAATCTTTGATCACTAATTTTAACAAGATAAACATTTGGAATATAAAGTAAATACTTAAGTTCACTTAAATTTTCAGAAATTTCATTAATTAAATCATTTTTTTGATAAATATCAACAATATTTTCAATAACTTTAAGTTTTTGTTTAATTTCTCTAAGTAAATTCAATATTTGTGTAAATTTTTGACCAAGATCAATAACTCTAACATTACTACTTTGTCTTCTTTGATCAAATCTAATTGGTCTAATTGAATACTCAGTAAATTCAAACCCCATAATCAATCACTACTTAAAGAATTTCCTATGCTTAAAACTACTTACTACACCAGCACTTGGACTTGGAGTTGGTGTTGCTGTTGTTGGTGTTGGACTTGGTGGACTTGGTGTTGGTATTGATGTTCTAAGTTTTTCAACTTCTTCACGTAATATACGTACTGTTTCTCTAAGATTAGTAACTTCTGATCTAAGTTCTCGAAGTTTTGCAGGAAGTTCAATTGTGTATGTCATAGTTTCCATTTCTTGATAAGCTCTAAGTGTTTTTTGAATAGCTACTTCACGTGTTCTAAGTCTAAGTTCTTCACTAAGTCTAGTAACTTCATGTTCAAGTCTAGTAGCTCTATCTAATAAAGCACTTATTTGACTATAAAGTGTATGTACAAGATCATTAAGTCTATCAACAGTTTCACGAAGAATAACATAATCATTTAATAAACGTTGATATTGAATAGTTGTATTTGTAAGTAATATTCTAAGTCTTTGATTTTCACGTTCAATAGATAATATTCTATCAAGTTGTGCACGTGGTGGAAGAGAACCACCAAAACTTCTTAATAAACCATGTAAATCAATTATAATAGTATCTCCAAATCTTTCACTAACATGTTCAATATTATAAACATTTTCTTCAGGAATAGTAATACTACCTATTTTTTGTTCAAGAACCATTAGTCGATAACCTTCACGTTCAAGAATAGGTAATATTTGACTAGTGTATGAAATTGGTATTCCAAATATTGAAAGTGGTATAACATCTTTCCTATCAGGATGATAAGCCCAAACTTCAATAACACCTAAATCAAACTGAAACATTCTACGACCACTTAAATGATCATGAACAAGATTAACATTTAAAATTTGATAAACAGTAGGTTCACTACTATGAACATAAGCATATTTACCATAAAGTCCCTGTAAACCAACTGGAATTCTAACTCCAGGTGTTAAAGTAGGTGTTACTCTACGACTAAATTCACGATTAATATAATCAATAACATAACGATAAAGTTCACTCATGAATAAACAAAATCAATAAAATATTTTAAACTTATCTACAAAAGTTCTTTCTCACTTAAAATATCAATTGTTGATTCTTCAGTTTCATCAAAAAGTTCTTTACGTGTAATTTCATTCATAAGTTTCTTAACCTTACGAATTTTAGGACTTACATTAACAATAATATTCTTAACATCTTCAAAACTCATACCGTAGATTCTGTATTTACAAGACCATGAACTAACATACTCAACTTGTATATTTTCACCAAATTGTTTAGCAAAATAATCACATAATATATCACTTGTACTTTCTAAAATACCAATATTTGATCTTGGGTTAAATTCAATAAAAGTAAATTCTTTTGTTTTTCTATCCTTAATAATTACACAATTACCACTTCTACATGAATAAACTTCAAAATTCTTAATATTTTCTGGGAATCTTTTACTAATTTCAATACATTTATCTACATTAGCTTTACTATCGATATTAGTGTAATAACATACATTTCCATTTACTTTCATTTCCCTAACTTCAACATTTAATTCTTTAATTCTATTTTTAAGAGATTCAATTTTATTAAGTATTTTTTCTTTAAGTTTATCAAATTCATACATTAAATCAATTGTTGATATACTCCAAAGAATATGACTAAGTTCATAAACATCATCACTAAAAGTTGTTAAACCAGCTTTTTCACAAATTTCACTAAGCCTAATAAATGGGATTGAAAGCTCTTGAAATTTATCAACAAATTTACTAGCAATATAATATTCCATTTTACCACTTCTAACCTTAGTTTCAGCTTTCTGTAATAATTTCAATACCTTATCAATTTCTTTTAATGTAGATTTTATACAGAACGCTGTTGACATACTTATCACTTTTTCTTAAACAATTTCTTAATATATTCATTTGTGTATTTAATCATTGGTATTGTATAGTAATGTAATGCACCTAGTCTAAAATCCATACTTGTTGCAAATGGTAAAATTTTAGCAATTTTATCAAGTTTATCTTTTGTAACACCTTTACATGTTATTCCATATTCAAAAAATTCACAATTTAATCCAATTTCTTCAAATTTCTTCATAAGAATTTCAATTACTGATTCATCCTTGTCATAATACTTAAGTTCTTGTTTATCTAAATCAATTTCAGTAGCATGTCCTTTTGCTGAACCAACTCTTAAATAAATTCTATTTCCAATAACCCAAGCACGTAATTCATGATAATCTCCTGGATCATATAAACCGTTTCTGTAAAGAATATCACTATTTCTACTCCACTTAATGCAAAATTCTTTTAAGTCATTACTTGCATTAGGTGCAAAATAACATTTATCATATACACTACTCCATTTACCAAATTCTGTTGAACCAACTTCAGCAAATCTATGTACACATGCTGAAAGATCGTTAATTTTTGAAACAAATGAATTACTTACTTTAAATGCACATGCATTACCTGTAAATTCCATTACAGAATTTTCAAGTTTGAAAATACTGAAATAATTAGTTTCACATTCTCTAGGACTTAAACCCATACCCATACAACTTAATCTTTCATGACTAAGTTCATTTAAAATCTCTTTAACATTATCAAGAATTTTCTTAACTTGATCAAGAACAGCTCTTTCTTCAAGTGTTAATAAATCATGTTGAGATTCAAGATATTCAACCTCACGTTCAATATCACGTACAATATCCCAACCTTTTGAAATACCTTCAACAACATCTCTCCAAGAAGCTTTACCAAGTTGAACATTAGTAGCTAATTCTCTAAACAATTTCTCAAAATCAAAAAACTTCTCAAAAATATACTCAAAACTCATGTAGAAAAAGATCGAGAAAATATTTTAAGTTGTTTCTTTCTTTCAGAAGTTTATCGTTTTATTTTTGATGTTACGTAGTTTTCAAGTTCTTTATAAATTCGTTCAAAAATATCTTGTCTACCAAGTCGTTCAATTTCATTTCTCATGTTTCTAATATAGTTAGCTTTTGATCTATAGAATTCAGCTACTGCATTTACAATAGTATTACCAAGTTTTTCAATTCTTTCAACACCGTAGTTTTTACATAATTGATCAAGCATGTATAGAATTTGAACAAATGGTATTGGATTTACAGGTGGGTTAAGTGCTTTTGATATTCCATATTCAGCAAGTGTAAAATGTTTTCTAGAAAATCCAATTTTTGAAGCAAGTTCAATAACTCTAATAGTTCTATCTCTAATATCTCTAATGATCTTCTCATCTTTTTCGAAAATGAATTTTGAAATTGTTCGTAATAGTTTTGATTTTCCACCTTGTGTAAAATTAAGTGGTTTACTAACTCTAAAACTTGTTGTTAATGCAAGTATTAAGTACTTATCTGTCATTCTCTTAATTTCATCATCTCTAAAAATCATTAATTCACGAAATGTTTTAGATTCAGAAATTTCACGAATCATTTTAACTACAGGTGTTGGAAATGCACACATTATTACTTGTGTAAGTGTCATTCTACGTTCACCAAGATTAATCCTACGTACAATATCACAAATAGCAAGTAACTTTAACTCATCTTTATCAGTCTGTATCCTAAGTACATATACTGGAATTGTAGCAAAATTAAGTAATTTATGTTGAATTGATTTATCAAGTTTTTTAAATGTCTTACCTTTTAGACTTGGAAGTGTACATTTAAGTCTTAAATCGTTATCTAAAAATTTTTCAATTGTTTTAAGTCTCTGTACACCATCAATAACAAGAAATTTTCCATTAATTTTAACTAAGTAAATTGGTGGTATTGGAAAACCAAGAATTAAAGATTCAATAAATGCAGATGCAATATCTTCACTCCATACGTAACCTCTCTGTATATCAGATGGTATTTCAATTACACCATCCTTCATAAGACGGTAAAGTTCATGTACTGACCTAACTTCAGTACTATACTCAATTTTAACACCTTCAGCTACTTGAAGTGTAATTTCACTACTTGCAAAATCAACAAGTTTAGAAATATAACTCATGTATGTACTGTTAATGAAATCATTTAAAAACCAATTGGTAAATACTCTACATCATGAACTTAATGTAAGTACATGTGTAATTTATAAATCTTCTACAGATATTAAAACACATGACATATACACAAAGTTACGCAAACGAAACATTACTAGCAATTACACATATTGATCAATGTTTTAATGAAAATGAATTTATTGAATATCCACTTCAAAGACCTGAAATTAATGAAATTGCTAAAATAACAATAGTTAAAGTACCTGAATTAAAAAAAGTTTGTGTACATATTGAAATAATTGGTATTAAACAATTTATGCAAGACGTTATTAAATTAATTAATGAAGCATTAAATGGATGTAAAATACCTTCAGGAAAATGGTGATTATATGAATATTCGAACTAAGAAAATTAAATTAACAATTATTAAACCAGAAGACTACTATGGTAAATATCTTCTTGAAATTGAGGAAAAAGCATTGAAAGATGAGTTTCTAATGAGAAGAAATGCAAATATTCCACAAACAGGAATGGCGTATTTAATAGGACTTGAAGAAAAAACACTTTGGGAAAATGAAATACTTCCAAAACTAAGACAAATAATGCCAGATTGGTACTACGCAGAAACCACTGGACAAATATACACATTCAAGATCAGATCTGGCGGTTTTGTATTACCATACTCATTCCATCCAAAAGACATAGTTATTGTTAAGTACAGAGGTAGAATATTGGTAATACCGTTTGAAGATCTTTGGAAAATACTTGAAAATGATGGTATTGGTACAGTTATTGATGAGAATGGATTTGAAATTAAGAATGTTGAATATAAAAATATTGAAGTATTTACACCATATGGATGGAGAAAAATGTACAAACTCGTTAGGCATAAACCAAAGAATAACATATTTAGGTTAATTACAATAAATGGTAAATTAATTCTTGTTACAGAAGATCATCCAATGATTGTTGTAAAGAGACGTGTATGTCCAAATTGTAGATCAACAAATGTTAAAACGTATAGGAAAGAAAAAATGAAATGTCAAGATTGTGGTCATATATTTAAAGTAGAAATGAGAAAACAAGTTGTAAATGCTAGTGAAGTAATTCCTGGAATTGATCATATCATAACTGCAAAAAGTGAAGAAATTATGAAGATTTGTACTTGTAGAGTATCACCTAGATATCCATATGTATGGGGTTATCTTGCATGTGATGGCTGGGTTGCTGATAATGGAGAAATTTTGATAAAGTTTTCAGAAAAAGCTAGTGGTAAATATATTGAGAATGTAATTAATGAATTATGTAGAAATAGAACAGAATTCAATATCTATAAGAGTGGTGATAGTGATTGCAAAATTCTACATATAAGAGAGCATGTAAGAGACTATGAATTACTTAATCTACGTGATCATTTTAGAGGTAGATCAAGTCTTGAAAAAATATTACCATATGATTTCCTTGAGTGGACTACTGAAGCTAGAGCTAAACTACTGTGTGCTGTTATTGATGCTGAAGGAACACTTAGTCATAAAGTTGAAAAACAAAGTGGTACAGTAATTAGTATAAGAGTCACTTCACTAGCTTTAATTCTACAATTACAAGTACTTGCTGAAAGTCTAGGTCTTAGAACTAGAGTTTACCTAGCTGGAAAATATAACAATATTCAAAAACATGACTTATGGTGTCTTGAAATTTTAGTTCCAAGAGGTAAAGAATGGATATTACAATGGAGTGAAAAAGTTAAGATGCGAGGTTTAATATCAATTTCAAAAGATATTGAAAGAAGTACATATGTTGCTTCAAACAGAATCTACATCAATGATGTTGATTATGTTTACGATGTAGTTGTAGAAGGTGAAGAACTATACGTAAATCTAGTACATGTACATAATTGTGGTGGCATAGATGTAACAAAAATTGTTAGAAAACCACTTATAGAAACTAAGAAAATTATATATAGAGTTGCTAAGTATAGCTTAGTCTTTATTAACCATGTTTTAGATATAGCACTTTATCTTGCACTTGAAAGAACTGGTGCTGTTGGTTTAAACTATATTGATTGTGCAGTTGCACCGTTTATTAGAGATGAGTATAATTATCTTGTTAAGGTTAGTAAGGTATTACGTGAAAATGGTGTTGAAGTTAGTAAATTAATAGATCCTGAACATCATATTCAACAAATTGTAGAAGCATATCATTACAATGCTAATAAACCAAGTAGGTATGTTTATCAGTCAATGTTTATTAATGAACTTTTTGGTATATCATGTGGTGAAAAAGTACTTAAAGACATTGAATTGTATAAAGAAGGTAAGAAAGTTGGGTATGCAATTGATTATGTTGATGAAATGATGCTTTACCTAAAGTATTCACTTTTAAGCTTTTTACATGGAGATGCTATTCATCAACCATTTACATTCCCAATACCAAGTGTTTACCTAACTGATGATTTTTTGAAACTACTACATGAATATAACCTATGGAATTTGTTCTGGGAAGTTGTTGCTAAGAGAGGAACTTTCTACTTCATGAATCCAAATGTTAGTAATCCAGATGATGCATACTCATTCTGTTGTAGACTTAGAGTTAGTAAGAAGAGAATTATTGAAGATCTTAGGAAAAAGAAAGTAGTTACAGGTAGATGGATTACACTTACAGGTAGTATTGGCTATGCTGGTCTTAATATGCCACGTATAGCATTTGAAAGTAAAGGAGATCTCGACAAAGCATTTGAGTTAATACTACAGAGAATGTATATTGCTCGTAAAATACTTCAATACCTTAGACATAGGTACTTAATTTTATACAGACTTGGTATGTACCCAATTACTGCATGGTTAATTGATGATCTTGGTAAATATGAGAAAAATCCATTTGAAACATATTACAACACTATTGCAGTTGTTGGATTTGCTGAATATTTATCAATAATGACTCTAATGAATAGAAGCAATTCAGAAATTGAAAAACTTGCTGAAATAGGTTCACCACTTCCAAAAATTGATGATATTCCATTTATATCAGCTTGGTGTATACCTGATGAAGGTATTAGAAAAGAAATGATTGATATTGCTATTAAAACTTTAATCTTTATGAAACGTGTAATGATGGAATTTGAACAAGAAGATGATGTTTTGTATAATCTTGAACTTGCACCTGCTGAAGAAGCTGGTGCTAAACTTGCAATGATGGATTTTGAGAAATTTAAAGAAATGAGGAAGTATATACCACGTGATGTTGATCCATTTACTAACAATATATTTGTTTACTATACTTCACAACTTATTCCATACTATACCATTATGAATCTTGACCAGAGAATTTGGTTTGAAAATGAAATATGTAGTTACAAAATTAAAATTGATGAAGATTATGAACCATTGTTTGACGGTGGTTACGTAATGTTTATACATATGCCAATGTATGTAGATGTTGAAAAAGTAGCTAAATTAATAACAAGAATTGTTAAAGAAACAAATATTGTATACATAGCGTATACACCTGTACAATCAATTTGTAGAAATTGCTATACTTTTCTACCAGGCGTTTATGATGAATGTCCAGTTTGTGGAAGTAAAGAAGTTGATAAATGGGATAGAATAGTTGGTTACTACACACGTGTAAGTGATTGGAATCCAGGACGTAGAGCAGAATGGACAACAAGAATAAGAAGAAAAATAACAATTTAAAAACGATTCACATTTTTATTTCCATATTTCCACAATAGTTTAGCTAATGCAATTGTCATAAAATCATCAATGTTAAAACCATGTTTTTTACAGTAATTAAGTATTTTCCTATATGTTCTATAGTCAACCACGAGAATTAACTTTTCGATACTCATGATTTAATATTTTCTGTTTTATTTAAGGTATTATTGATTAAATTAAATTGATAATATGTGTATAGTATATGCGTAATTATGTTTAATTTATAAATCTACATTATGTAAAATCCATATGTGTAAATTAACTGGAGTACAAATGCAGGAACTTGAAATTGTTAAAGAAATTAAGGGTAAGCAGATTCAACCAAGTGGAATTGATTTAAGAGTTGAAAAAGTTTATGAATTTATTTATCAAAAACCAAGTGATGAAGCTATTAAAATTTTACATGCAACGTTTAGAAATGATCAAATTGTTAAGTTAATTTTAGATTATGAAATTTCTTTAGTTTTATTAAATGAGGATGATTATGGTCTTGATAAAATTTCACTTCTAGAACTTAGAGAAGTTAAACCAATTGAAATAGATGGTAAAGAATTTTGGATATTATGTAGTGAGTACTTAAGACCAAAAACTTACCTACTTAGACTACAGGAAGTTGAAATACCTAAAAATATTCAATGTCTTGCTTTTCAAAGATCAACAATTTTTAGACATAACGCATTTATAATACATACAATTTTCGATCCTGAATACTATGGTTATCCAGTTGGTTTACTAATAATTATGCCAATTATAAATAGTGAAAAAGTAGGTAGAAATTGTATACTTATTCAAAAAGGTGCTAGAATTAGTCAACTTACATGTGATATACTTTGTAAAGAAGTTGAGTTTGGATATTCAGGAACTTATAAAGGTGAAAAATAAAACCTTTCTATTTATTTTCCTCTTCTTCAATTTTTATTCTTTTTTCTTCACTACTTTTCTTAACTTCACTTTTAAGTATTTCAATTGCTTCTGAAAGCCCTTCAATTCTACGTTCAAGTTCTTTAATTTTATCAAATACTTGATTAAGATCATTTTGAAGTTTTAACAAAATATCAGATATTCTAGCAACTTCTTTAGAAAATGTTGTTAATTTATCAATTCCACCATCAAGAACTTGTAAATATTGATTTAACCTTGTTTCAACTTCGTTAACCCTAGATTCAATATTTTTAAATTTCTCATCTACTTTCATACTTACATAATTAACAACATCTTTTTCAATTCTCTCAACTAATTGAGTAATTTTCTGAAGTTCTGAATGTAAAATAGTTTCTATCGAACCTTTAATAGCTGATTTAATAACATACTCCATAACAACACCTTGAGAAGATGTTTCAAGTTGACTAACACGTCCTGAAAGTGAAATAAGTAATTGTTCATGTCTTTGAATAATATTTGCAATATCTTTTAAAGTACGTTGAATTTGATTAATTTTATAATCAATATATTCACCAATTGGAACAGTAATTAACTGTATTAAATTTTTAGTTTGTTCATCTAAGAAAGTAATTGGAGATTCAGTTATTGATTGTTGTTGAATTTGATGTTGAGTAGTAAATTGTTGAGTATTATCTTCATGTTCTTCATCACTTTCTTTTCCTTTTCTAAACCATGAAAATAAATTAAACTTACTCTTATTTTCATCAACTACTTCAATTTTTGGTTTTTTACTATCAATTTCAAACATTGTTTACACTATTTACATTATGATTCTTTTTTCTTAAATATTTTCTGTATTGATTCAAATAATTGTTTACTAGCTATTAAATCATCAGGTCTAACAATAACTTCACCACCACTTTGCTTAATATTACTTACATATACATTAAAATCATCTAGTGAAAATTTAATGCTACTACTTTTTCTACTGAAGTAAATTAATGAGATTGAAAATCCGATTAAAATTCCTAAAATGCTACAGAAGAAAATTATTGTTGATACTAGATTCCAAATATCGTATTTTAATGTAGGTACTATAGTATCTACAATTGATTTATCAATCATTTTCTTCATGTAATTTCCAATATCTTCAACAACATAATTTACACTTGTTGGAATTACATAACATGTAATTACGAGAAAGATAATTAATAAAACAACTACTGTAATTAGCATTCTTCTTGAAATCATTGATGTATTTTTTAGTAAGTGTTTATAAACTATTTCATTTATAGGTAATTAATGGCTGAAGAACGTAGAGTAGAAGCACTTGAACGAACATTTGAACAAATGCTTATGGTGAATAGAGTTGGTAAATATGTATTAATTTTTATGCTTACACTACAGGGACTTTACGTAATTTCTCAAATTACTAAAATACCAATTGATGTACTTCTTTATCTATTTGCACTTAAGGTATATGAAGTTATTGAATGGTTTAAAATAAATATTTGGCTTCAACCATATATAAATGCATGTCTTTGGTTTATAATGCTTATAGACGTTGTTATTTCATATAAAATGCCTATTTTTGAAAGATTAAGTCCATTTATTGTAATTCCAATTTCAAGTTGTGGATTTTCACTTGCATTTATTTCAATGCTTTGGGAAGTAACACCAGTTAATTTATTTTTACTTATTGTATATGCATGTACATTATTTTATGTCATGTCAGGAAAATCAAGTATTGTAGAACTTAGACGTAGTGTAATGGAGCAATTAAGTTTTTATAAACATGGTAAGTTATTTAATTATCCAGAATCTACTCTTCAATTCCCTAATTTTGCTAATGTAAGATTTAAGCAATACTATACCCAATACTATGTTGGAAATTCCAAGAGCTATGAAAGTCATGATGTAGATTGGGTACGTGGTTAAGAATGAAAATACTAGAAGTAAAACACCTGTGTAAAAAACAATTGCTATTATAATACGTGCGCATGTAATTAATTCAAAACTTATTAATGCAGGAATTATTCTATAAACCCAATTAAGCCAAATTAGTAAATCCATTATGAAAAATGTTATTACTGTTGAAATAAATGCAATTGGATTAGCAGTAAGTACAAGTACACTTGATGCAATTGAAAGTATTGAAGTTATCATACCAAGAACACTCATAAATTCACGAACCTCTTTTTCAATTTTCTCAGACATACATCTTTAAAGTAATTCACTAACTTAGTAAATTAATGCTTAACTTATTGATTATAATTGGAATGATATTTACATACATAATAATGCATATTGTTTTTAAAGAAATATCACTTTACTATAGAAAAACATTAATTCAAATAGGATTTGGACTTTCAATAATTACTGACATACTTTCAATACTAGATACAGACTTAATCTATATTATTCTTGGAATTGTAATTATTGTATGTGCAATATCAACAACATGTTTTAAAACATGGGTAAAGTACATAACATTTATAAAACTCATGAGTATATTCTACGAACCATTAATAATTATAATACCAACAACAACACTATATCTAATAGTAATGACAATTGAATATATACAAAGAAAGAAAATATTAACAACAACACTAAACAAAAGAAAATACTTCAAGATCTAGTACTTAAGATTTGCCGTAGTCTGGAAATGAAATGTTTGTCTATAATACTAAATTAAGGTATTTCTTAAGTAAGTTTTCATTACTAATTTCAATTTTAAAATCTTTGTTAATTAATCTCAATGATTTTAAAAACGAAATAACTTCATCACTATTTCCATATTGTGTTTTTAAAAGATTAATTTCTTGATTTAAACGTTCTAGAACATGATATGGAATACTAACATCTTCAATAATAGTTATTGAACATGAAGTTTCTAAAGGTTTAATTTTTAAATCCATAAAGTAAGGATTTATTCTTTCTACCTTTTTAACTACAAAGAATTCATTATCTGAACTCATTAACTTTAATATAGTTAAATCATTTATAAATTAAATCATGTAGAACAGTACTTAATACTAATGATTTAATAATTATCAATGTAATTGTATAATGACTTAATATTTTTATTTTCTACTTTCTAATTACTTTTTAATGGGTAAGGAAAGTGTTGAATTTGATTATGAATTAAATTATGATTTACTTGATAAAATAGCTAATGAAAACCTAAGTGGCTCATTTGAAGTAGGTAGGATTGAATTTAGAAAGAAAGGTAAACCTGTTTTTCAATGTCATTTAATTGTTGAAACTGAAAATGGTGAAATTAAGAGGTTTAGAACTTCATGTTATGGTGATGATAAGTTTATTAAGAAACATAAAGATAAAATTGCTAGTATTTTTCCATTTGATAATCTTGAGAAAATACATAGTTTTAACGAAGCACATAAATGGTATAATAAAGTTCGTGAAATTACTAAAAAGTAATAATCTTTTAATTTCTTCAAAGTTATTTCTTTCTAAATGCCTGAACTTATTGGAAATGTTTTAGTTAGTATGAGTTTCAATGAGACTACCCGTAGGTGTAGAATTGATGTTTATAAGAATGGTGATTTAATTGAGAGAATTGAAGGTTATAGAAAAATTCTTGAACTTAAAGGTAAATGTAATGGTATTGAAATTAATACATATAGTTTTGAAACTAGGACAGGTATTGTAGATATTTCAGATGTTAAATTTAGAAATTTCAAAGGTAGTTACGAAATTAAGACTTGGTGAATTGAATGAGTACTTCATTTTGGAAAGCTGTAAATGAATGTGGTGTTGGTCTTAGGAAGTGTATTCTTAAGCTGTCAAGTCTTGATTTTGAAGTTAGAGTATTACCAAATGGTGAAGTTTATGTTAAGAGTAATCCTGTTTCTATAAATGTAAATGATCTTAAGTATTTTCATGACATAGATGTTAATGTACGTGCAAATATTCAACATGGAATTACAATTAAAGGAAAAGTAAATGGTTATTTAGTACAGAGTAAGTACTTTATTCAATTTCCAAAAAGAGAAGTTAAGTCATTTAAAGAATTTTGTAATTCAATAAATGGTGTATATGTTACTGAACATGGTTATGAATTTTGTATAATAACTACAGGTAATTACGATATTCAACATGATTTACTAAAAGATAAAATTGTTATTAATAATATTGAGTTAAGTGATGTAACATCATTTAAAACACTTCGTGAAGTTTCACAAGATATGGAATATCCAATGTATAAAACATCAATAACATGCTCAACTGAAAATAAATGTGTATTAGTTAAGCGAGAGAATGTTCTTTACGTTCCTTGATTTTTCTTTCAAATTCATGTCTTATCAATTCAGCGTATGCAAAACAAAACCCAGGTCTCAGTTTGGATGGTTTTTGATGGTTTTTATCATCTTTTTCATGTTTTGGGTCTAGCATCATTGACCTATTCTCTCGGCACCTACTCCCGATAGTTCATACCCGTAGGGACTAGACCCATTATGCCCTACGGGATTACTATCGGTTTCGGCACCGAGAGTCGACATGTAGTAAATTAGAAGAGGATTTATAAACTCTTCTTCTAACTCCTATAGCAGTTAGAATATGATTCCAGTTATTGTTGAAGGTCGTGTAAATAAAATGCGTGAAAAATATCCATACTACAGTATTTACATTAAAACAGAATTCAATGATGTTGTTAAACAGTTTGAAAACATGGAAGTATATGTTATAATCTTCCCAAAATTGAAGAAACAAAGGTGATTAAGAAATGAGTTACAGAACCATAATCTTACCATTTACAGTCTATAATAAAGATGCTATTCTTTTACAAACAACTGCTAAACTTTGGAAAGCAGGTTTTGAAAAAGTATTTGAAGAAGTTAAACAAAGACCTTGGTTGATATCACACTCTTTAAATTACTTCAAAAACACTATGTATAAAATTGCTTATGAAATAATCCCTTATAAATACTATGCTGAATCTTGTTGTGAACTTGCTTATGAAATAGGTAGATCTATTGTTGGTTTAAGATTTTGGTTCTTCAAAAAATTAGGTATGTGGTATCCACTTGATTTAACATGTGTTGAAATAGGTAATTGGTTAATGTTTGAATCAAGAGGTGATAAGTATGCAAAAGGTAATCCTGGAATTAAACTTCTAAGTCTAAACCAAGTAGAGGTTAAGGTATTTGATAACAATGGTAAAGAATCTTGGGTTAAAGTTAGAGTTGGTTCTCCAAAATCTAGACGCTTTAGATATATGCTCGAGGAAGTTATTCAACTTGCTCAAAATAAAGAAATTGCATATAATGCGAGAGTGTATTTACGTGCTTGGATAAAGACTGTGATAAAAGGAGAAGTGCAAATAGCAATACCATATGAAATCTACATCAAATACTATAGAGATAACATTGATTTAAACGATACATCTCTAAAAGAGTATGAATTTTCATTTGGTATAGATGTTAATTTTGATAGAATTAATTTCTGTTTAATTGATTTTAAATACAACATTGTTGATATGTATACTTTTTGGATAAATAATTTAATGACTCAAGGATTTCCAGCTAAAGATAGAAGAACAAGAATTATTCAAGAACTCTACAAGATACTCAATTGGTTCAAGATGAAATATGGTAACTACATTGTAAGTATTGAAGATCCAGAAGTTTTAGGTGTATTAAAAATGAGATGGATTATTTTTGGACTAAGAGGTGCCACAAGATATAACTACAAAGTTGCTATATTTGAAAAATCTATTCTTGAAGATATTTACGAAATTTGTTGTAAACTCTCAATTCAAGTAATTAAAGTAGATCCAAAAGGTACTACTCATTCAGATGAGCATGAGCAAATTATGCAGAAATTTGGTCTTGATCGTCATATGGCAAGTGCTTACATTATTGCTAAACGTGGATTACAACAATACAAAGAAAAGAAAACAAAAACTATCAAAAAATAGTTATAAGTCAACAAGCTATTATGCATGTAATTAATGCAAATACATAGAGTTGAAAAAATATTAACACAATTGTCATGATTAAGTACATTAATCCAATAATTCTAAAATGTCTACTCTTCATTCTAAACATAATATTTGAAAATACAAATTTAAAATTATAAGTTCATTAATTTCAACATAACTGATTTATAAACTAATTGTATAGTATGTTACACATGAGTCATACATCTATTGTTA
>Ga0190369_1000021_pt1 | contig 23436 bp, 22 predicted proteins | sample 4872181213_MG_FD_165051 | JGI IMG/M metagenome (GOLD analysis project Ga0190369, IMG submission 165051) | Hydrothermal vent microbial mat bacterial communities from Southern Trench, Guaymas Basin, Mexico - 4872-18-12-13_MG | ecosystem: Environmental > Aquatic > Marine > Hydrothermal vents >... | reverse complement strand
GCACCATCTTTCGCAAAAAACTTCAAAGCAGAAGTGTACAACAACTTTTCAGTTTTTTTCGCTAAATTTCTCCTCTTCTCTATTTCGTTGTATATTTCTGCTTCTCTTTTATTAAACTTCGTTTCAAATACATCTCCTATCCAATCTGGAACGAACTGTTTTACATCTGAAATAGACCATATCCTTATTTTTCCTATTAGCTCTTCGATTTCTTTTCTCCTTCTTAACGGTATAAATGCCGAAAGCCCTAATCTGTACTCACAATCTATAGTTTTCAGAACTTTAGCGTATGCATCATCACCAACGGAATGATGACACTCATCTACAACTACTGCATCGATTTTGCCTATTATATCTAAATCGTTGTAAACGGTTTCTGGAGTAGATATGACGATATTGGATTTCTTCCAAGTTTTTTCTCTAATACTCTTGGGATAAATGCCATAAATCTTCTCACAACTTAAACCTAAATTTCTATATACGCGATAAGTTTGTTCAACGAGTATTCTAGTTGGAACTAGTACAATAGCCTTCCTAATCCCCTTTTTGAAGAGATTTTTTAGAAAATACGCTCCTATTATCGTCTTTCCAGTACCCGTAGGTAAAACCAACACAGATCTTTTTTCCCTTATTGCGTAATCTACTGCTTCTTTTTGATATGGTCTGAGCATCATTCTAATAGTGGAACGATTTCACTTGCAAGCTTGGAGTATAGCTGTATTGCATCTTTATACTTTGTTTCTGGAAGTCCCGTGTATATAAGATGTACCTTTGTATCTAAGCCTTTATCGTAAATCTCTTTAACTAAGAACTTCGCAATTGCTTTCGTGAGGACATCAACATCTGGATAACCCATACCTAAAGGAACTCTCTTCTTTACAACGACACCTCTCATCTTTACACCGGTTATTTGGGAAAATCTCAGAGATAGATACGTACTATTGTTAAGCTTAAGGGCATCTTTTAACAATTTCAACCAAAAGCCTTCGTCAGTTTCCTTAGATGCTAAGTGGTACAAGCCAGTTCTGTAAACTTCTTTTTCTCTCATCCAATCGTTCTCAAGCTGTAAAGAAATAATAACTCTATTCGAGTTGAGTTTTTCCATTATTGCCCTTATCTCTTCTATTGAACCGAGATTGTATCTTGAATAAGTCGTCTCAAGTGAAACTATTACTTTTTCAGTGTTTTCAAGTATAGCTTTTATTGTTTCGCTTGCGATTTCGATAGTTTTATCTAAATCTTCGAGTTTACCACCTAAGTGCAAATTAAAGAACTGTGCATTTGCGATCTCAGCCTTTTTAGCAGCGGATACGAGTCCTCTTCTTGAATTTTTAAGTTTTTCAATGCTTTCGGATACAGTACTGTAATAAGGGGCATGAGCCGTGATTGTTTTAAAGCCTTTTGCAATAGTTCCGTATTTTTTGAAGTACTCTTCTGTAGAAGTTCTCTTAGTGAAGTCGTATGGTATTATTTCAGTTAATGTCATTCCCAAAAGTTCAGCGATATGGAGTTTTTTTAATCCGTTGTAAGTTCCCCAATCGAGCAATGCCATATGACTTTACAGTTAATTAATTTTTATAAATGTTACATACCTATACCCAAGATCTTTTAAGCAATTAGCGATCTTTTCACGTAAACTTTTATTTAAAAATAGATCCCTAACCTCTACTCTTGCAATTGAATTGTAATCCCGCACTCTTACGTATTTATTACCTATGTTTTCCCTTATGAGTTCCTCTGCCTTTTCTATTCTTTTAAGTCTTTCGACTGTTATTTCTTCACCAGTTGGAATCCTTGTAGCTAAACACGAGTTTTCTGGCTTACAGTAAAAGGATAAGCCAAACTCCTTTGCTAAATTTCTAACTTCATCTTTCGTGATTTTAGCGTAAACAAATGGGCAGTAAATATCCTCTTCAACAATAGCCCTATACCCCGGTCTATCGAATTTCAAGTCGCTTAAATTTGTTCCATCAAAGATAGTATCAATCTTTAAACTCTTAGCAAAGGATTTAATGGCTTTTATCATGATCTTCTTGCAGATGTAGCATCTATTTCTCGAATTTTTTGTAAAATCTTTATTTGACAAGATATCTACGTTGATTATACAATGCTCTACATCGATTTCATTGGCTATTCTCTCTGCATCTTTTAACTCGTATTTCGGAACGATTTCAGATTTTACCGTCACAGCTATTACTCTACTAACTACTCGTTTGCTTAGGAATGCAAGTGTAGCACTGTCAACACCACCGGAAAATGCGATTACCACACCTCTTTTACCTTTTTCTTTTATAAATTTTTCAAGTTTCTTTAACTTAAATTTTAAATTTGAATCATACTTTAACATAATTATCTTAAGAATTCATCAATACTTTCAAGTAAATAATCTGGTAGAGCATCCCTATTGAAATTCCTGAACAGGTTTGAAATCAATTCGTAAATACCATTATCTAGATCACTTGAAAATGCTTCAAGTATTTTTACGATTGGTTTTTGGTTTGGATTTTCATCTTTCTTCTCCTTGTAAAACTCTACTGCTTGGTTTAATACACGGCTGTAAAATTCATTTTCAAAAGCTAAGTCGAGTATTAAATCCTCTAGTTCATGCTGAGAAACATCAAATCCAAGTTTATTCGATATTGCTAGATCTCCAAGTGGTATTACCGTTATGTAGAACTCATGTTCATTTAATTTGCACTTAAACGAGTAATTTCCGTGTCTTGTTATGTTTTCATCTCCGTATTCACTCTTTAAGGATTGTTCAATTGAACTTATCAAATCCTGAACGCTTTTTCTCTCATCGATATCTATGGCAATCCCAAGCTTTGACAAGTTTTTTGACAGCCAATACTTAATTTGACTTTTTGTTCTTACAGTCTTAATTACTGTTTTAGAACCACCGCCTGGTGGATAAGATATCATGATTTCGTGATCTCCTTCAACGACTTTGAACTTTCTCCATCTAACGCCAAGTTTTAAATCTAAATAGTCTTCTTTCACAGCTTTTCGTCTAAAATTATAGCAGTTTATCAGTAACTTTGTTAAAAACTCCATATCTACAGTTCCCTCACAGAGGAGTAAATACATCTTAACCCCTCAGATCTGCTTCTAACTCCTTTCTTCTGAATTCGGCTTCTTCTTTGTCAAATGAATAATACGTTAGTATTCCATTTTCATCTAAGTTGGGGACAAAAAACCGTATATCTATATCCTGAGCTTCTGCAAGTATGTCGTCTATTAGCTCTAAGCTGTGAGTACTTATGAATATCTGATTTCTTTTTGCGGCTTCGATTATACCTTTGACTATTAATTTTCTCGAAGATGGATGCTGATAATTTTCTGGTTCTTCACAGAGGATGTACCCGCCTTCTATGCTTGTAAGGTATGCTAAGTAAACGTAAGCAGATTTGAAACCATCACCCATTGCAAAAAACGGAACTCTTCCACGTTCGTAGATTACTTCAAGTCCAACTTCCTCGGAGAATAACCTTATATCTCTGATTTCGGGATATACTGTGTTTATTACCTTAATTAATCTTTCATGAGCTTTATAGCCATGCTTAAAAATGGAATTATAAGCATCTAAAGGTGTCTGATTGTAAATAGATCTATTGTCAACGAATATCACATTCTCTCCAGATAATAATTCCGTTTTTGTTTGGTATATTAATTTATATTCTCCTTTAGAATCAAAATAACATGTAAAGCTTTTCTTTTTTCTGTTTTTTGAAATGTCCAGATTCAACGATAATACTTTTTCAGAAAATTTATGAGTTTTTATCAAAAATTCTATTTTATCCATATGGGGTACTATAGCTTCTATGGATACAACCCGATCATCAATAGAAATTTTTATATTTTTGTTAATATTTTCTAATCTGAAAATCGATAAAACAGTAACTATACCATGCCAACCTCTTCTTTTAACAATACTTGGTATTAACTCTGGATCTAAAGCAATAGCTAAGGCTTCAAGAATCGTGGACTTTCCAGTGTTATTCTTACCAATAAAAATGTTTAACCGTGTAAATCCATCTATTCTACCCTTAGCGACTCCTCTAAAGTTTTCTATTTCAATGAAAGATATCATTAACAAAACTCCTCATAAAGAACTATTTAATTCTTAACCCTAGGTTCTCCATCTCGTACCTTTTGGTGTGTCTATTAAGTATATGCCTCTACTCTTAAACTCATCTCTTATTTTATCTGCGATATCGAACATCTTATTCTTTCTCGCATTTTCCCTTTCAACTATTTTCTTTACATCTTGTTCTGGTAGTACGGGAACTCTCTTGTAGTTTTCAAATAACCCTAAGATCCATCCCATAGTCTTAAACTCCTTGAAAGCTTTCTCCAGAGATTTTAGATCCATTGAGTATACGTTCTTGTTTAAGTAAGATGCAAATTCGTGCATAACTGCAATCGCTTTAGCTGTATTGAAGTCGTCTTCCATGGCTTTGATGAACTTATCGAGATAACTTGTATATGTGAAACTCTCTCTATCAACGCCAAAGGTTTTCAGATACGAAATCTCCATATCGATTGCAGTTAACGTGTTCAACAGGTAATCATAGGCCTTCTTAGCAGCTTTTAAATTCTCCTCGGAGTAATTCAACGGACTTCTGTAATGGGATGAAAGCAGAAAATACCTCAAAACCTCCCCACTGTATCTACTTAAAACATCTCTGATTCGAACTATGTTTCCCAAGCTTTTACTCATCTTCTCTCCGTTAACGGTAACGAAGTCGTTGTGAATCCAGTATTTAACTGGTTCAACGCTGAATAAGGCATAACTCTGTGCTCTTTCGTTTTCATGATGTGGAAATATCAAATCCCTTCCGCCACCGTGTATATCGAACGGAACTCCAAGATACTTAGCAGATAAAACACTGCACTCTATATGCCATCCCGGCCTTCCTAAGCCCCAAGGCGACTCAAAATACGATTTTGCTTTGAAATCTTCTTCTTTAGCTGATTTCCACAAAGCGAAATCTTTTACATCCTTTTTCCTTTCATCTGGTTCAATTCTATGTCTGTTTAGCTCTTCTAAGCTGTAACCCGATAGTTTCCCATAACTTTCAAATGCTGGCACGTGGAAGTAGACATCGTAACCGTAATAACCCTTAACCTCATACGCAAAACCCTTCTCAATTAGTAATTCCACGGCTTTGATTATATCGTCTATGTGATCTGTAACCTTTGGTGCAAATGTCGTTTTTACATTTAAAGCACTTATATCTCTTATGTATTCAGCTATAAAGTATTCTGAAACTTCTTTTGCCGTTTTTTTCGTTTCCAATGCTTTTTTGATTATCTTATCATCGATATCTGTAAAGTTTTGCACAAAGATAACTTTATGCCCCTTAAACTCTAAGAATCTTCTAACGGTATCAAAGAATACTGCATTTCTTGCATGACCTATGTGTGAATAATCGTAAGCAGTTATCCCACACACGTACATCTTAACGACATCGCCAAGCTTTAGCTCAACGTAATCTTTTGTCATAGTATCGTACACTTTCATCGATTAGAGTAGTATTTTTGAAATGATTAGTTTTACTATTCAAGTCTTTTTTGAACGTATTTACCAACTACTTCATCCAAGCTCAATCCCATGCCATAGTTTTCATCATCTACTTTATATCCAGCTTTGGATTCTTTGAGAAATTCTAATTTAAAGAACTTCCAGTCCATTCTAGGGAGTTTTAAAGCAATATATGCTTCAGCACCGAATTTGTTTGCAAAAGTTTTTAATTCTTCAATTTCTGTCTTAGATAAATAGAGAGGTAGAGATTTCCTCATTTTAACTTCTATTGCTAAATATCTCCTACCATTTCCAGCAACTATATCTGGAGAGAATTTTATTAAACCACTTCCAGCAACCCTTATCGCAGCAAATCCTTTACTCCAGAGTTCTTCTATTAGCTTTCTCTCGTACATAGCACCTTTAGTTTTCATTACGTGATTTTAAGCTAATAAAAAATTAAGCATTTGCCTACAGGACGTGTTAACTTAGTGCGAAGGTAGTGATGCAACATTGTTGATAAAGTATTTAAATCGGCTACGATGTAGCGTCACGACCAGTGCGAAAAGCATAAAGCTTGTGCCCTTAAGTTAACACGCCCCGAATATTCTGAAATCTTTATAAAAGAACCTTTGGTGGTGATGCAACGCTGATGAAGTATCCACAATGTGGTGTCACGACCTGTTGGATGTGCACTGTAACAGTGGAATCAACTATTAATATTTTAAATAAAATAAATTAATAAAAATTAGCATTTCCACTTTTAAACCATTTTAAAATCATCTATTATTAACTAATCTAAAATCTCAACACTCAAAGCTTAAATATTACTTCTTTAAATCCTTAGATTATGGGTGAAGTTCCACTTCCAGAAGTCAATATAGGTTTAGTCGGTCATGTAGATCATGGTAAAACAACACTTGTTGCAGCCTTAAGTGGTGTTTGGACTGATAGGCATAGCGAAGAAATAAAGAGAGGTATTTCTATAAAATTAGGTTATGCTGATGCGACTTTTAGAAAATGTCCAGAATGCGAGCCTCCTCAAGCGTATACAACCGAGGAGTACTGCCCAATTCATGGAATTGAAACGGAAATTCTAAGAACCGTTAGCTTCGTTGACAGTCCCGGGCATGAGATGCTAATGGCTACAATGCTAAGTGGTGCAGCTTTAATGGATGGAGCAGTTTTAGTAATCGCTGCCAACGAGAAGTGTCCCCGCCCTCAAACAAAGGAGCATCTAATGGCTTTAGAGATAATAGGCGTTGACAAGATCGTCATAGCACAGAATAAGATAGACATCGTAAGCAAGGAAAGAGTTCTGGAAAACTATAAAGAAATAAAGGAGTTTGTTAAAGGCACAATAGCAGAAAACGCTCCAATAATTCCTATTTCTGCACAGCAGAAGATAAATATCGATGCAATAATTGAAGCAATAGAAGAAACCATTCCAACGCCAGAAAGAGATCTCCAATCTCCACCACTCATGTTTATAGCGAGAAGCTTCGATGTAAACAAACCGGGAACTCCACCAGAAAAACTATTAGGCGGCGTAGTAGGAGGTAGCCTACTCAGAGGCAAAATTAAAGTAGGAGATGAAATAGAGATTAGACCGGGCATAAGAGACAAAAAATCAGATAAATGGAATCCTATAAGCTCAGAAGTTCAGAGTATAATGGCTTCTGGAAGGTTTGTTGAGGAGGCAACTCCCGGTGGATTAATAGGCGTTGCAACAAAGCTTGACCCATTACTTACTAAAAGCGATGCGTTAGTTGGAAACGTCTTAGGCCTGCCAAATGAACTTCCAGATGTCTTATTTGACTTTACTATGGAAGTTCAACTACTCGAAAGAGTTGTTGGGTTAGAGCAGGAGGTGAAGGTTGAAAAGATACAGATGAACGAACCGTTAATGCTTGCCGTTGGAACTGCTATAACTCTGGGAACTGTAACATCAGTAAGGGATGATGTAGTTGAAGTAAAGCTTAGGAGACCTGTGTGTGCTGAAGAGGGTTGGAGAGTTGCAGTAAGTAGAAGAGTTGGAGGTAGATGGAGGCTAATAGGTGCTGGAGTTATTAAATGAGATGTGCTGTATTGGATACGAACATCTTAATGTACATATATCTAAAGCGAGTAGATGTCCTAACACAACTTAGAGATCTTGGATTCTCTAAATTTATAATACCTAAAAGTGTTTTAAACGAATTAAAAAGCTTAGAAAACAGTTTAACTGGAAAAGAGAGAATAGCAGCTAAATTTGCCCTAAAGATTATAGAGAGTGGTAAAATAGAAGTTGTAGATAGTATGGAAAAGGGTGATTCAGCTTTATTAGAAGTTGCAAGGAGGTTTAACTGCTATTTAATAACAAATGACAAAAACTTGAAAAGAAGGGCAAAAGAACTTGGAATTCCATATGGTTACTTAAGAGAGATGAATAGGGTTGAAATAATTGAATAGCTATTCTATTAGTTTTACCTTCTTCGATAATTCATCAATTCTGTTCTTCTTGAAGAATAACGCTGGATATTTTGATTTTCTTATAATTATCTTCTCGTTTGTTTTTAACTTCTTCTGACCATCTGCGATTACGTAAACGTCCTTGTCGGCGTTAACTCCTACAACTCTGTCAGATCTAAAAACCCAAGGTTTCCAACCAAATCGAAAAGGAGCGACTGGTGTAATCAAAATGGATTCAAGATAGGGATCGATAATAGGCCCTCCACTTGAAAAGGCATAACCCGTTGAACCTATTTGGGTTGAAACTATTAAACCATCACACCTTATTTTATCAATTTTTATCCCATCGACTTCAACGTCTACAGTTATCAGTTTTGCAACTTCTGTATTAAAAATAGCTATTTCGTTCAACGCTAGCAATTCACTGTTTTTTATTTTACAGCTGAGCCTCATAAACTCTTCAACTTCAAAGTTTTTTACAGCAAAATCTAATCTCTCTTTAAAGTTGTTTGGATTTGAGTGTGTTAAAAGTCCAATTCTCCCTATGTTTATTCCAAATATCGGTGGACACTTTTTTACTTCCTGTAGAATTCTCAAAATTGTTCCATCACCACCTATGCTGATTATGAAGTCGAAATCTTCCAGTTCGTTACAAGGTTTCTCGAACGTTTTAAAATCTATTCCTTTGTTTTTTAGGTATTCTACAACATTCCTAAGTATGTCTTTACTCTTGTAGACTACTGCTACTTTCATCTTTTCACCACTGTATCTATGAGCTTTTTGTGTAGGTTTTTATTTGCTACAACTATTTTAAACCTCTCCTCCATATCGATCTTCTTATCTTTAATCGACATACCCCTATCATCAGATACAACTGCACCAGCTCTTTCTGCTATGTACACCCCAGCTGATATGTCGTAAACTCTCAAATGACCTCTTACATCTATGAAACAGTCAAAAGATCCGTCCGCAACAAAACAAACCTCTAAAGCTGCACTTCCAAAAACTCTAATTCTTTTAAACGGATGTAAACCCTTAGGATAGTAGACTATCGCGTTACAGTAAAGGGAGTCGTTGTCACTAACCCTTATATTACTTCCATTTTTATAGGCTGAAACGTCTGCATAGTATTCAGTTGATGTTGCCAAATTGTAAACGTAACCAAAGAACGTATCTTTGAGTTTAAACGAATCTGAGAAACATAAACTAACCGAATATATCGGTATGCCTCTTGTAGCATTAAAAGTTCCATCTAGTGGATCTAAGGCTACAACTACATCTCCTTCCCCAACTACACCAGCTTCTTCACTAACAATTGTAACCCTTTCCCTTTTCAACACTTCAAACGCTGCCTCCTCAGCAACTCGATCGACAAGCTTTGTGGGAGTTCCGTCTTTTCCCATTCCAACGTTTAAATTTCTTTTCGAAATTTCAATGGAGTTGACTGCTTTTTTTACTCTTTTAGCGACTTCTCTTGAAATAGATAGAGCCTCTTTGGAGTCCATATCTTTTAAAGTTATTGTTGGATGATATACTTTGCTAATTCGTATGTAAAGGCAGAGGTTATTGGCACCGTTAAATTATCGTTTATGTAGTATTTTCCGATTTTTTCAATCCTTTCAATCAGTGTTGCCGCAACACAAGCAAAAAATGCTGGAATTATCTTTACTCCAAAGTTCATCAAAACGATGCAAGCAATCAAAGAAACTATCAGCATAGAAATGCTTGAAAGCATTCTTAAACTCAGATTTTTTAAAATTCCCGCTACTCCATCACCTAAAGTAGCTATCGTAACTGCTGATATACATGTGTCTTTCGGAAATATCGATGTAATAAAGATTGTAGCGATTCCAAAGTATATATGTGCTCCGATTTTACGTTTTTCGTAATTTCTTACAATTGATGAAAAAAATCCGTATTTGAGTCTTAAAATCTCCAAAAACAATGCAATAAAAAATATTATTATTACACATAAAAGGACGAAATCCCTTCCAAAGTAGATATACACCGGTAGGTACGACAAACCTGAAAAGTGGATTACCTTTCTTATCAACTCCCTTTTATTCTTCAACGGCTATCCTCTCAAGTTGACTAGTTAAGTTCCATATCATCGTCCTGACATGCATTGGTATATTTGGATCCGCTGAAACCTCTTCAAGCAAAGAAATCGCGGATGCCGCTTCTACAGCAACGTTTTCAGCTTTTAAAAGCCTCTCCTTAATTTCACTTGCCATTCTCCTAATATTTCTTGGCACGGACTCGTCTGTCATTATTCGATCTAGAATATCTATCACACTTTCAGGCACTTTTTTCATATTTATCACCTCTGAAAAATGTTTAATACCTTCGATGCTAATGTAAACATGTGAGTGATAAAAAAATTTCGGAAGCAGTCGAACTGCTTTATAAAGGTGCTAAGATGCTTGCATATCACTGTCCTGAATGTAAAATGCCTTTATTTGAAAAGGATGGTAAGATCTTCTGTCCTTCTTGCGGAAGAGAAGCTGTATTTGAAAGCAAACTTAAAGATATAGAAGCAAAAAGACAAGAAAAAGAAGTAGAGGAGAAAAAAGAGGAAAAAATACTAAAAGTCGATGTTGGAGAAGATTCTTTAGTACGTATCGTCGAGAAATCTGCAATAAAAATCTGTGAGATGATTATCAATTCTGAGAACGTTGCAGACATAAAGGTTTTAGTAGATTCATTGGAAAAGCTCGTAAACATTATGGATAAAGTTAGAAATTTATAGCTTAAGGTTTATACTGTAATCATGGAGAAGATAAGAGTTTTACTTGAACATTGGATTGAACACAACGAAGAACACATTCAGAAGTACAAGGAGTGGATCGAAAAGTTAAAAGACTCAAATCCAGAAGTGTCAAATCTACTCGGTAAGGCTGTAGAGAAGTTTGAAGAGGGCTGTAAAATCTTAAAAGAAGCGTATAATATTTTGAAGTGATCCCCCGTCTGGGACCACTCCTTCATAGCTTGCAGACGCTTCATAGCTTCGGAGTGGAAAGAATGAGTGCGCGGGCCGGGATTTGAACCCGGGCTAACGCCTCGGAAGGGCGTTGTCCTACCAGGCTAGACTACCCGCGCTCAATATTATCTTAGCAAAAATGATTAAAAAGATTTCGTTCAAACACAATTTACATAGAAATCTAAAATATCTTAGAATTTATAAAATTTAATTTTTAATTAAAGAGAGTGATGATTTTGTAAATAATTGCTGAAATTCTTCAATTCATTTGTGAAATGGTTTTAAAATTAAATTTTTTAGTGATAATTCAAATAAAATTATTTAGCGTAAACGCTTTGAATAGTTCATTAACCCTTGGATGGTTTTGACTTAGAGTAACTGGATCGCTTGGGAGTCCAAAATTTTTTAAATCAATACCTAAAATTTTAGCTGTCCGAATTAACCAACATTCAAATTTTATCCATGATTATTAGAAATAACAGCATTTTCAAGTTCTTGTTTTTGTTGGATCTCTATCAACAAGTCCACATGAATCTTTGCTGACTTTTAATTTGTTACAGCACAATCTAACACATTACTCTCCTAACTTAAAGACGAGAAGTTTATCCGTCTTGCATTCAATAAAAAGCATACAAAATCAATCCAAGCTTTGTCATTTACAGTAGTTTCGAAGGTTGGCAATTAAGTTAACCTAAATTGGGTTATCATGATTTTTATTTGATTGCCAAATATTTTACTTTCAGAACTACTGTTCAAAGCGAGGAGGAGGTCAGAGTATTTTAGTACTTCAAACAATAAATTTCAGATTTTTTGTTAGAATACGCACAACAAACTAAAACGAATCACGACAAAATTTAGAAGTTATGTGAAATCAAAAATAATTAAGCAAAAAGTTTAAACTTTTATCAGATGAACCTTTAAGTCGGGGCGGTGCATTTCCCAAATTATCAAATTCTTTAGAGTTTCGGGAGCTTCTACCTTACCTTCGTAAATCGATTTCAGATCGTACATCATTAAATTCTTTAGAAAATCCGATGTTCCCGCAACTCCTTCCGCAATGACGTGGTAAAAATCCCTAACACCAACATCCGAACCAGCCTTGTAAAGTCCAACACCCATCGTCTTCCTACCACCAGCTACAGAAACTATTACCTCCCTCCCATTCTTCATCTCCTCATCAATAACTTCTTTGGCTATTCTAACGAATTCGTCGTGATCCTCCTGAGATTTTATGTCGCTAAATGGTAGCTCTACTCTCTTTAACTCTACATCTCCGTAGCTCCACCTGAAGTCTAATGCTAAGGCGTAGAAAGAAGCTTCCACTTTCGGATCTCGTGTTGTGAGAACTACTATTCTGTCGATCTTAACCCCTCTCTTCTTCAACTCGTCGATTGTTTCTGTTACTACCATCGGGCTCGTCCCTAAAGCAGATACGAGCGTTGCCATATCAACACCTCTTTATACATACCCAACCAAGCGGTTTTCCGTTAACCGTTACTCTCCTCGTTTTAGGAAAAATATCGTAAAATCTTTTTGTCCTTCTACTCCATCCTAATCCCAATCTCCTTCTCAAACTCTCAAACTTTGGATGTGTCTTAAGCAATAAGCCGATAGTCTTCGAATACCAGCCTGTCCCCCATCCTAACCTTAAAACCATCCCTTTGCATTTCTTAACAGCTCTGAACTCAGCCTTAGTCTTTTCAAAATAATTATACTCAAGCTCAGCATCAATCAAAGCCTCACTAAACTCCCTCGTTATCTCTGCGATCGTATCGAAATCTTTAACGAACTCCTTGTAGTTACTGTCTATACTCTTCAACACGGAATCGTCGACATCTATCCCCACTTCAGCTTTACCACCCTCTATGCACTCGACAGACACGCCAATTCCTCTACTACCCAAAACCCTAACCTCGTATACCCTAAGAGAATTGAAGGGTTTTGAATCCTCAACCCTCACAGCTCTCATAATGTCGTTTCTTGGATCTTTTCCGAATACAACTCTTTCAAGTTCGTCGTCAGCTTCTTTTAAAATTTTGGCAATTTTCCCACGACTCCTCGATACCTTATTCTCTAAGCTTTTTATTGCATAATCTAAAAGCTTCCTGTCGTTCTTAACTGCATACCATAGCACCGCAGTTCTTATAGCACCTTTAATCGAGCTACCCGGTATGTAAGGCTTGCCACCCGTTTTAATATGTTCTGAAATCTCGCTCCTTACAGCACCGGTAAATGGTAGAACGTATTTTTTGAAGTTTTCAACGTCGATACCTTCTTTTTCGATCAATTCTCTAAGTTCGACCTTCGCAATATCTACCGCATCGTAACCCCTCTCGATTAAGTAATCGAACAACTTGGGAGTGTCAAGTACTATAACCCTATTACCCTTTACTATAAAATCGAGATTCATCAAAAGTTTGTCTCCGCTACCTATATGGACTGGTGTAAGAACTTCAATCTCCATATTCTATCACCGCTGGAACCAAAAACGACTTACCATTAACGAAAACCTTGTGTCCAACCTTAGCAGAAAATCCTTCTACGATTTCGTCCAAGTCTATAACCTTACCATGCTCTTCCTCACCAAACACAGACCCCTCGGAAGCCATTATAATTACGGGCTTTCTGATCTGTCTACCTTTCCTTGAGAAAGTCCATCCCCCTCTAATCAACGGCTTCCAAAATGCTATAGATTTCAAGTTTTGAGGAAAGACGACCGATAACGTAACGAATGCGTTTGAATCCCTTGGTGTTTTCAAGCTGAAGTCCGTAAACTCAAATTCGAATCTACCCAAGCCCCATGTTCTCTTGCCACCTATTCCTTCATCCGCTAAATATCTAAGTGCCAACTCGATTAGCCTTCTGCCGTTTCCTTCTATTAAAAAGTAGAATCCACCGTCGTCGAACTTCAGTAAGCTGACATAGTATATGCTCGTGTTAGCAGTAATCCTATCTACAGCAACCTTTGGTAGTTCGAACTCTCTGTATGGTTTCTCTTTTTCTATCTCTCTATCCACTTCGTTGTAAATCAACAAATCTTCGAATACATCCTTAGGAACGAAAGGATCAACCTTTTTCTCGTAGGGCTTAACTGGAGCTGGTAGATAATACTCGTCTCGCTTAAAAGGAAAAGCCGAGGAAATCCTAAGCTCTCCGTTGCTAACTTTCTCAACGAATTCAACAACATCTTCGTTCAAATCTGATAGAGCATTTGCTATAGCACTAAATAGTGTGTCGGAATGTATAACTTCTGAAACGCTCTCCAATCCTATTCCTCTGTCTCCGATCCTTACGGGAGTTTTGAACTTAAGCTTAACAGCTTTCATGTTCCGAATATGCTGTCGAATTTCTCTAAAACATCTCCAACTCTTACTCCATTCTCGTCAAGCAACAGCTTATTTTCTTCTTTATTGCCGAAATAGTAATCTTTTGTTCTCTCTACTATGTCGGTTATCAGAATCTCGACTTTACCGTATCCTCTCGAACCGCAACCGCCCAAGTAGTCGTCTTCGAGCATCTTCATAGCACTGAACAGATTCTTCAAATCAACATTCTTAGTACTTTCATCCTCAACATTGTAAACAATTTCAAATTCAAATTCTACTCCCGGCGGAACTCTTTCCATTGCTCTTGGATTTGCAGCAGATGTAATTCTATCTATAGCTGTTTCATATTTTATCTCAACAACATCATCCCATCTATTCTTGAACTCCTCAGTAAGAAAAGCATCTCTAACCAAAACTCTCGCTGGGAAGTTATCCCCGCCTTTACCACTCGTTCCAAACAACCTACAGACTTCGCAGTTCTTGATGTCCTCGTAACTTTTATCGCATACGTGTATCCGTATAGGATTACTTGTAGTTCCTATGTTTCTGTTTGGCTCCAAACCCTTGGCTTTCTCAAGCAGAGATCTTAGCTTACCCTTTAGCGACGATCCAGGGATGTAGGGTAAACCTGTTATAGGATCTTTTATGACTGGATTATCTATACCACCGATTTCCACCGCTTCTCTTTGGGCACCTATACGTAACCCAGTTTTTAACTTGATTCTACCCCTAACGATAACCTTTCCAAGCAGAACTTCACCCATATTAATCCCTCCCTCCTAAGAATACATGATAAGCGACAATAGCCTGTAAGAACTCGTGAAACTTCTCGTAGCTTTTTTCGTCTAACTTCCGTAAAATCTTATCAGAAACTTCTAAGATTGGCGTTATTGGATCTCTTCTACCTTTATGCCTTGAAGCCGTGTACGCTAAGACGTATCTCATTTTTGCGACGTCCGAGCTTATATCTCCTAATTTCTTCGTCTTAATTCCCCTGTAAATACCGTTAGACATGCTCAAAATCTTTCTAATCTGCGTTGTTTTCATCCCTTCAACTACAGTCGCCTTTGCTGCAAGTATAAAAGCCATTTTTAGCCTATCATCTGGAGACAAATCCAAAAACTGCTCGGCTTTTCCTTTAAACTCCTCAAACGTCTTGTTAATGAAGTCTGCTACCTCACGGCTTCTACCACTACGATTCAATTTATCGATTTCTTGCCCCAATTCAACGAGTTTTCCCTTATCTAACAGTTCTTTCAGTTTATCCATAAAATCACCCCCTAACCGCTAAATCCAAAATCCTCAAAGGAGCATCAATGAAGTAAATCTCCTGAGGTTCTCCACTTCTGACCTTATCAACATCCCTTTTAGCCAAGTCACCGAAAACATCGATTAACTTAGCCCTTGAGAGGTGATAGATTAGAGAAATATGCCACTTCAAGCCTTTTGGGTTTTGAACATATTTCTCTCTTGCCTCCAATATTTTCCTCAGAATTGCTCTACTAACATTTAGTTTACATCTACCGTTTTCGTATTCGCAGATTTTAGGTATGTACTTGTTCCAGATTGCTTCAAATTCGTTCCATTTGTAAGATTGCTTATGCGTTTTCATAGCTGGCTTAGTTCTTTCAAACAGCATTATTCGATCTTTAACCTTAATTTCTTCAGCGGTTTTTATTCTTTTTATCTCTCCTTCTTCTTTAGCCTTTTCAAGCCTGTCATTCGTAATTTTAGCCATTCTGTATAGAGGATACTTCGGATCGAATATGGCAAATCCTGCAGAAATCGTTAAATTGGGATTCCAGCCTACGTATTCCCCAAACAATTTTCTAATTTCGAAAGCAATCTCAAAAACGTCGTTCCATGCACCCACTATGAAAAGATCGTCACCGCCAGAATAAACCACTACTAAGTTCCTCTTACCGTTATCTGCGAGCTTAGGTAAGTTTTTGAGGAGACTTACGACTTGCTCGTCTCTTTCGGCTATCAACCTTATACAGTTCTTGAAGAAGTGACTCATAAACCTCGAAAGAGTAGCGTATCTCGATAGAGATCTCTTATCTTCGGGCAAACCCTCCGAAAATATCCTACCCAAGTTGTCCACATCCATTTTTAAAACCGCTATTTTCTCAACACCTAAGGCTTCCTTGCTTAATTCGTCGAAGTTCTTGATCTCGTAACCGTTAGTTACGACGTAGTCTGAAACGAAGTACGGAATCGTTTTGTATTCACTGTATAAATCCTCTAAGCCAAACGAGTTTTTCACGAATATCAAAGCTTTCTTGGGTATATCCTGAATGTTTTTCTCAATCTCGTATATACCGTAAAATACGGAAAACGGTAGATTTGCGGACGGATAAAGCTTGCCTAACTTCTCATCGGAACGCCATCTAACGAAAGCTTTTATTCTCGGTAGGTCTTTACCCAATCTGAGTAAATCCTTACACATCTCGCAAACTTCTAAATCGTTTTCTTTAAACAGTTTAGGCGCATAAACCCTACAAACGTCGCATGCAAAACTGTTTGTAGAGTAATCTTCTTCGATTAGTTCGTGGCTATCGTTTAGAATCTCTAAGAACTTCTTGTTTTTGGCAATTTTCAACTTTCTTCCGATACACTTCCATATTGACGTATTATTAACCTTGAGGCTCGTTAGATTGTTTCCATTTAGCTCTACGTAGTCTATTGCCAAGTATAGCTTGCCTTTGAACTTCTCAAATAACCATTTATTTACCTCTGTTCTTATATCTTCAATAGCTTTTTTGGCTTCTTCCGTGTTTGGGGCGAGAATGTAGAAGTGTCCGCCACCGCAGTATATTACGTTAGCCCGTGTAAGGTTCAACCTTTCAACTATCTCAGCAACGACATCTTCAGTCAGTAGCTCAAGGTAAGCGGATCTCGCTCTAAGATACTTCAAGGCACCTTTGCTCGAAATAGTGTATATAAAATCTTGAATACCCGATATGTCTCCTCCAATTAGAAGGTATTTTTTCTCCCTTCTGTCGAGAATCCTATCCTTTATGTCTTTATCGAGTTCGTTCTTGTGATAGAGATACATGCAAAGGGCAATGGCTGAAGTAGTCCTTAAGTGGTCGTAGAGGGATATGTCGTTCTCTTCACCCATCATTGACGGTATAAAAGTCGTGTATTTTTCGAGCAAAGCCAATATCTTGTTGAAGTCTAAACTACTCTTAACCAGCTTTATGAACTCCTCTCTGAAATCATCGTATAAATCACGATACTTTTTCCGAGTTATTTGTGGTTTTTCCTTAGTCGGATAGAAGAAGTCGTTTGGATCGTATTTTTTCAAGTCGTAGTAAACTGTTTTTGGTGAGCTAATTCCCAAGTTTACGGATGAAAACACCGATGTAAGAGGATTTCCAAACTGCGGTTTTTCTTTAACCCTTTCAGATGCGGAAATGTTGTCAGCTTCGCATACAATCCATAACGAGTTTATAAGCCTGACTTCATCAATCTTCAGAACGTTTAGACTGTCCTTGTGATGGTAGCCTGCGAAGTAAGCGAGCTTTTCGAATAAAGGGTTTATACCCTTAAGACTGTAGAGAAAATCGTAACCCCATTCCTCATGAGTTCGTTTTTCATCCCAATTAGCCCTTTGAACGAATTTTCCAATATCGTGAAGTAATCCACCCAATGCAACGATTTCTCTCATGCTATCACCTTGACCATCTGGCTTTACAGAGTTTACCGAGAAAAGTAAGCTTGTACCTCTTAACCTTACCGTTTGAAGCTTCTAACAGACCGTATTCTTTCAACTCTCTCAGATATTGGGATGCGGTTTTCTTGCTGATGCCCAACTTTTCAGCGATCTCTATCGAACTATCTCCATCCTCCAAAACCCTTATAACTTCTTTTTTGACTTTAGAAAGGCGGTCAAATTGTGCTAAATTGTATGGAATTTCAACTAATTCCGCACCGTTTTTTAACTCTTGGACGTATATGACCTTACATCCCGCTATGAAAGATGCACAAGATACTGCTATGGATTGGACTTTAGTTCCGCCCGTAACGCTCACGTAAACTTCACCCAAAGATTTTACGCTTTCGAGGATTTTCAGGGTTTCAATACAACACTCCTCGAAGTTAAATGGATCTACGGCTTGGATTTCAACTTCAGCTCCGAAATTTTCCAACTTCTTTTTAATCTCTTCGGCAACTTCGATAGGGTTTGGTTTACCTTCCACTGCTTTATCTCCGAATATTTCTTTTGCGGGTTTTCCCGGTATGAGAATAACCTTATCAAAGCCGATCTTCCTTGCAGATATTAAGATTGGTTCGGCTGTGCCACCGACTGTTGCAACGAGAATCTTCACGTTTGAATTTTGTGAATTAGAACGTATATATCACTTGTGTTTTACCATCTGATAATTTTTCAGAAGTCCGAATGGTTTTCAGAAGTTTAAAAATCGAGTTTTCGCTTGGAGTTCGTTTAGATTGGATTGGTTTTGCCTTCTAAGCTTGGGTATGCGTTGTTATAGCTTTACTTTATTTCATTCGCTGAGGTATTTATACATACGGCATTTGTATAGTATAATTTGTTGAATGAATTTGAATGATATTCTTTTAATTATTTTATTGGTGTGATTTTCTGTGTGTAGGATTTGGTTTTATCAAATGGGCTTTGCGTTTGGATATTTTTATAAGGTAAGATGCAACGTTGTAGTTCGCAATGGATTAATTAAATGGCTTTAATCTTGTTTTTAGATGGTTTGAGTGGTTTATAAAAATGTGTAGGAGTTTACTAAGTTCCGTTAAGCGAGAACGGCTTAATCCTCAGATTGGCTGCTCTTTATATAGTGTCATCGAGTTAGATAGGTAACCAATACAATTATATACAAGAACCGTGTAAATCTCGCTAACACTATAAAATCTCGAATTTGAGATTCGGAATCTCATAAGGAGAACGGAAACTCTTTTGATAGTTCAAAGTAATCTTGCTCACAATTACAATTTTTGAGAATCTCATAAGGAGAACGGAAACACAGCGGTCAAAGGCATTGCTGATTGTCCAATATCTCCCCCGAATCTCATAAGGAGAACGGAAACTTACTATCGTTGGAGATTTAAACGTATTAGCAGCTCTATTCGACGAATCTCATAAGGAGAACGGAAACATGTCTTTGACCTCTTGAGCTATCCTTAAAGCTTCTGCTTCACGAATCTCATAAGGAGAACGGAAACTTTACTCTTTTCTGGATTTCCTGTATTTCATTGACTATTATGAGAATCTCATAAGGAGAACGGAAACTACTGGGTCAAACATCCAATCTTGAGCCTGATGCGAATTTTCTGAATCTCATAAGGAGAACGGAAACTCTACTTGTGCTACAACAGGTATTTTGTCCCTAAGAAATCTGCAGAATCTCATAAGGAGAACGGAAACCAAATTTCAACTCGGTCATTTTATCACCCCCTAAAGATTAAGAATCTCATAAGGAGAACGGAAACCCTAGTTCTATTGCTTTCTCCATGTATTGTTCTTTGCTTATCTCGGAATCTCATAAGGAGAACGGAAACGTATAATAGTTGCCACAGCACCCGCATCTGTTGAGTGCAAGGAATCTCATAAGGAGAACGGAAACTCGTACTCCTGTTCATTTTGTTTTATTGGTCTCAGTGGTTCAGAATCTCATAAGGAGAACGGAAACTTATGTATTACCCTTCCGATTCCGTCTTCTCTAAGGTATAGGAATCTCATAAGGAGAACGGAAACAGTTTTATACTAAAATTTCGAGGCTATGATTTCAGTCCGGATAAAATAGAATCTCATAAGGAGAACGGAAACTTTTTATGGTGATCCAGGCGTGTATCCTGCTCCCAGCCGGATATATGGAATCTCATAAGGAGAACGGAAACCCATATTTCATCTACGTCCTCTGTTTCGATGTCTAGTAGTTCTGAATCTCATAAGGAGAACGGAAACTTCCGATTCTCGAACCTAAGAGGACACCAAGGCTTGTGCATTTTGAATCTCATAAGGAGAACGGAAACACCCACATTTATCGCATCTAAGCTCGTTCTCAGAAATCTCTTTTAGAATCTCATAAGGAGAACGGAAACTTTTACCATAGTAGACACCTTCGTAATCAGAGAAAAGTCCTCTTGTGAATCTCATAAGGAGAACGGAAACATAAGCATTAAGACTTCATCATCGCTCATTGGATTGCTGAAATCGAGAATCTCATAAGGAGAACGGAAACTGAGACATTGTTTCGAGCCATGAATCCATGAGAAGTTGCTGAATGAATCTCATAAGGAGAACGGAAACGTGAAGTACGTTGTCCCATCAATTCTTCCATCATGTTCAATTTCGAATCTCATAAGGAGAACGGAAACAAATACATCTTACCTCTATGCTCAATCACAACCTCATCCATCTGAATCTCATAAGGAGAACGGAAACTGAAGAACCTTTGCTTCATTGTACGGTATTTCTCTAGCTTCTCCAGAATCTCATAAGGAGAACGGAAACGCGGGTTTTGGAGTCTCTCTCAATGCGATTGCTCGGATCGTATTGAATCTCATAAGGAGAACGGAAACTCTGGTGTAATGTAAACCAATTTGCCTTTCTCAAGCTCTGTAAGGAATCTCATAAGGAGAACGGAAACTAAGTCCGCTGTGGTCTCTATCTTTTGTAATTCTAACTGTTTTTTAAGAATCTCATAAGGAGAACGGAAACATCGCTTTTAATCTGTCCTTGACATACATCGTGTATGCGGTTTCGAATCTCATAAGGAGAACGGAAACTTTAGTAGTTCTTTCCATTCGTTTTCCGTTATTTCCCTTATCTTTTCGAATCTCATAAGGAGAACGGAAACCGAAGCTCCTCGATGACCTTTTCCCTCTCTTTAAGCTCATTTAGGAATCTCATAAGGAGAACGGAAACTCTGAGCTTTTACCTCTGATGATATATTTGTCATTGACTTTTACAGGAATCTCATAAAGAGAACGGAAACCATGTCCTAATTTACGCATTAGTTCTTTCTCAGCCCTTTTTAGCTCAGAATCTCATAAAGAGAACGGAAACTTTCTAAATCTCGACTCATGATATCCTTTAACGTCATCTATGAATCTCATAAAGAGAACGGAAACTTAGCTAATGCGGGTTTGATGTTCTCAAGTACGCATTCGATCGAATCTCATAAAGAGAACGGAAATTTTTCTACATCTATGATTAGATAGCCTATACCACTGTTAAGCCAGAATCACTCTTTTTCCATTCCCATCTTGTAACTTTTCCAACTTTCTTATTATTTTGAGAATTCCATAATATGTGATAATTATTCTGAAAATTCTTCAGAATTCTGAAATTTTCTGAGAAGTTTACAAGAATGTCTAATATAGCTAAAAATTCCAGATAATACTGTGTTCTTTGTAGATACAATAGATGTTGAAAAAAGGATTAGGGTTATGAGGAAAGAACTTGAAAAGTTTGGAATTTCTGAAGAGTTAAGAGGATACAACTGGGATTCGCCACCAGTTGAACCCGTGAGCTATGATGTTAAGCTTTCAGTTTCTGACTTCTGCGGAATGTGTCAGACGATGAGAGACATATATCTGAAATATGTTGAAGGTTTAAAACCCAAGCCCAACGTTTACATGCTAAGCGGGTTAGCGTACCACGAAGTCATCAAAGAGACTTTGTATAATGTAAAGAAAATGATTTATCAAAATCCCGTGAACGGGGCTGAAATCGTAGAAGAACTGTTTTCGAAAAACATACCAGAGAAAATCTGCAACAAATTTGGATTAAACGATTCTGTAAAAGAAAACTGCGAAAAACTGTTCAAATACATCGTCATTCAATGCGCTTCACAGATAGATAGAATTCTTGCTAAATATCCTTATGCGGATGCGGATTGTATTGTAGGGAAAGCACTGCCACCAATAGTCGAAAGGAAAGTGGATGGAAGCCTCATCGGCTTATCGGAAAACCTATCAGTAGACTTCTTCATCCCGCACAACGCAATAGCAGATTTAAAAAGCGGAGAAGTGAGAGATCGTAATTACATAGCCCTAGCAGGATACGCTTTAGCGCTCGAATCCGACGAAATGACGGACGTAAACTTCGGATTTATCGTTTATCTCAGGTTTAAAAACGGATTCGTCAGCTTTACACTTAGACACGTTCTCATAGGAGACGAACTAAGAAGGAGATTCTTAGAGTTGAGAGATGAGATGATGGAACTCGTAGAATCTGGAAGAGATCCCGGAAAGCCTGACTCATGTCCTAAGAATTGTTGCTTCTACGGTGTTTGCAATGAAAGTGATAGTTAGCGGTTGGGGTGTGTTTTTAGGTGTGAAGAATGGAATGATCTCTATCAAAAATGGAGAGTATGAGAGAGAAATATCCGCTGGGGATGTTGATGCGGTAATAGTTGCTACTAAGGGAGTCTCCATATCTTCAGCGTTTCTAAGGTTGGCTTTTCAAAATAACATCGATGTTGTCATTTTAAACAGTAATGGAACTCCCACTGGTAGATTTATGCCGTTTATGAAGAAGGCAAATGTTAAGGTAAGGAAAGAGCAGTACAAAGCCCAAGAAGATGAAAGAGGAGCATTTCTCGCAAAATCTTTTGCGAGAGGTAAGATCATGAACCAGTATTATTTACTGAAATCGATTGCTAAGAATAGAAAAAGAAAGGACGTTTTAGAATTGTGTTATAAGATAAAGGAGAGAGCCGAAAGGATTAGTGAGTTGAATGGAATGAATAGAGATGAAATTATAAGAGAAGAAGCTAAAGCCGCTGATATTTATTGGGAAGGTATTTCCGAACTTTACGACTTTGAAAAGAGGAAAAAGAGGTACGATGAGCCAGACGATCCAATCAACGTCATGTTGAATTACGGTTATGCTGTTTTAATGTCACACGTCTGGTTAGCTGTAGAGATGACGTGTTTGGATCCTTACGCAGGATTTTTACACACTGAGAATCCAAGAAGACCGGCGTTGGTTGTTGATTTAATGGAGGAGTTTAGACAGCCAGTTGTAGATAGAGCGGTGTTCAAGGTAGCTTCCGACGAATACATAAAGAATGGTATGCTTACGTATGAGGGTAGAAAGGTTCTAATAGCTGAAATTGAGAAGAGGTTAGAAACAAAAGTAACGTTTGAGAATAGGAAGCTACCAATAG
>Ga0190369_1000017_pt1 | contig 25549 bp, 38 predicted proteins | sample 4872181213_MG_FD_165051 | JGI IMG/M metagenome (GOLD analysis project Ga0190369, IMG submission 165051) | Hydrothermal vent microbial mat bacterial communities from Southern Trench, Guaymas Basin, Mexico - 4872-18-12-13_MG | ecosystem: Environmental > Aquatic > Marine > Hydrothermal vents >... | reverse complement strand
CAAAGCCAAGAACCCAAAAAACCAGCTCCTCCTGTTACTAAAATTACTTTATCTTCAAAACTAATATCTCTAAGATTCTTAATTATCTTCTTAACTTCTTTTTGAATGATATCCACTGTTACACCCCCAGAGATTTTATAAACTTTCTTATGTCATCTCTAAGCTCTATATCTTCCAAAGCAAGCTCTATATTTGCCTTAAGCCAATCAATCTTATTACCAATATCATATCTTTTTCCTTTAAACAAATATGCGTACATCTTTTCCCTTTTATTTAAAATTCTCATGGCGTCGGTAAGCTGTATTTCCCTACCTTTTCCAGGCTTAGTTTCCTTAAGACATTCAAATATTTCTGAAGTAAGAATATATCTACCTAATATAGCCAAGTTAGATGGTGCTTCTTCAATACTTGGTTTTTCAACTAAATCTTCTATTAAATAGACCGAATCTTCAACTGGCTTGCATGCTACTATTCCATATAAGCTAACTTTCTCCATTGGAACTTCCTCAACCGCTATAATTGAAGTCTTGTATTTCTTATGAATTTCAATTAACTCCTTAGTACAAGGTGGAATCGTTATCGTGTCTCCTAATAACAAGGCAAAAGGTTCGTCATCAACAAATGCTTCGGCATATCTTACCGCATCACCTAAACCTCTTTGTTCTCTTTGTCTAACGAAGAATATGTTTACTTCTTCTAAGATTTTATCAATCTCTTCCATGTATTTATCTTTCTTTGGTAAATCGCTTCTATCGAAATGGTCTTCTATAGCTCTTTTATGCTTCCCCGTTATAATCAAAATTTCTTTTATGCCAGAGTAATAAGCCTCCTCAACAACATACTGAATTACTGGCTTATGGACAACAGGAACCATCTCCTTAGGCTGAGCTTTAGTAATGGGAAGCATCCTCGTTCCGTAACCAGCGGCGGGTATTACAGCTTTTCTAATCTTCATCACCAACACACTCCTTCGTATATTTTAGCTTCATTCATAGCTTTTTCAATCCTCCTACCATCTATTACAATTTTGCCTTTATAACATAATTCTTTAAATTCTTTCCATTCTGTGGTGATTAGAACTGCATCAGACTTATCAATTACTTCCTCAGCAGAATTTGCATAGTTGATATGTGGGAATATTTTACTGAAGTTATCCATCGCTTTCGGATCGTAAGCGATAATTTTAGCTTCTTCTTCAATCAACTTTTGCACTATTGGAATTGCTCTGCTCTCTCGTATATCATCTGTATCTGGTTTAAACGCTAAACCCAGTATTCCAATTCTTCTTCCCTTTAAGTCAGGAATATGCTTCTTTAGTAGTTCTATCATTTTCATCGGCTGTTCTTCGTTCACTTCAATAACAGCCTTAAGAATTTTTGGATTCATTCCAAGCTCTTCTGCTTTTGCTATTAATGCCTTAATATCCTTGGGAAAACAGCTCCCACCAAAACCAATTCCAGCCCTAAAGAAGGCAGGATTTATCCTGTGATCCAGTCCAACCCCCTTAAAAACTTCGTATGCATCAATTCCTAACTTTTTGCATATATTTCCTATTTCGTTGGCAAAGCTAATTTTAGTGGCAAGAAACGCATTAGAGGCATATTTTATCATCTCAGCAGTTTTGATATCTGTAATGAGTTTCGGGCAACTAAACGGCTTATACAACGTTTCCAGCATTTCTTTTGTCTTTTTATCCTTAACCCCTATCACTATTCTATCTGGATTGAAGAAATCGTGAACGGCGTTTCCCTCCCTAAGGAACTCAGGATTCATTGCAAGCCCAAAATCCTTAAAAGCTTCTTTACAAGATTCCTTTTCAATAATTGGTCTAACAACGTTTTCTGTAGTGCCGGGAACCACAGTACTCTTTACAACCACAACATGAAATCCTTTTTTTGTTTTCAAAGCTTTCCCAATTTCCGCAGCAGCTGATTTGACAAAAGTTAGATCAATCGATCCGTCCTCTTTTGAAGGGGTTCCAACACAAATGAATGTTATATCTGTATCAGCAATGCTATTGTAGTCTTTTGTAGCTTTGTATTTATTTCTGTTCTCCTGCATGAGCTCATCAAGTCCTTTTTCAAATATTGGTGCTTTTCCAGAATTTATGGTATTAACTTTCTTTCCGTCAATGTCAACAAAAATTACTTCGTTGCCAAGTTCAGCAAAACCAATACCAGTAACTATTCCAACGTAACCAGCTCCTATCACTGAAATTTTCATTACGATCACCCTCAAAGGAGTGTTATTTTTGTTTAAGGCTTATATTAGATATACCTTGTGCTATATAATAGTGTAGATGATAACCGCTAGCACTACCAGAACCAGCGTTATCCTGTAATCGTCGCATTGTACCAATCCTAGCTGATAACCATCCCAGCTAAACGGGAATAACAGTAACATCCCACCGCTAACATGACCCATGAGAAAATCAAGCATATAGTGGGTTATAAAGCCTAAAACCAATAGTAAAAACACTACGGTGGATTCATAAAAGAGCAGAGAAATCAAACCTGCAACAAGCAGAGAACCTATAGGGGTATGTAATGGATATATGAAATCCCATACGTATATACCGAACAGATCAAAGATTAATCCAATCTTTACTACATCTGGTATCAAAGAGCCTACCATAACTATTGCCGTATTCTCATTGTTAAATTGTCTAAACTTAATCCTCAAAATCTTGCATAAGACATAAGCAAACAGAACATGAGCCAGCCAATCAGGCATCTTTTCTCCTCCTGAATTTCATCTTCTTAAAATCAAAAGTCCAGTACTTTAAAAACACGTAGACAATGATAGGTACTGCAATACCAGAACGAATGAAGACTGAATAGTAAAACCACTTCCTGTAAACTATTATCTTTTCTGGAGTTATTTCATCCTTCTGCAGTAATCCTAGAACTTCAACTCTATCTCCGCTTTCAACATCTAAGTCTGATACGACTTTCAAAATCTTACTCTTGGATCCATGCTCAATCAGAATATAAAGTCCATCATAACTTCTATTGACTACCGTTCCATAGACGGAAACTTTTCCTTCAAAGCCTTCAATAATGTCTTCGTTGTCAGGGTACTCTTCATACAACTCATGGTTTAGGTAGTAGTACGTATTAAGCAACAGCAGAAGCGAAATGATTACAATGGCTAAAATCAATCTTTTCATTCTACCACTTCCTTGGACTATCTACGAATTTCTATTGAGCAGTTGATTAAGCTGGCTAAATATAAGTTACTCAGCAATTCAGGATCAAATCGTTCTATACTATCTTCGAATAGCAGCTTACCTTACTACGCTCTAAACTTATGCTCCCTTTATCCATCCTTTCCCCTCATGCATCGTTCTTACAACTGCACAAACCCCAACAAGAATCAATCCTACTGCCAACACTTCTTTATCTGCTACTCCATACATGTCTGCCTTGTATTTAAACAAACCAATCCCAAACTTTTGGAATACTAGGATTGAACACAAGAGCATCCTCAAACAAGTGTGCAGCAAAGCCCACACTAGCAAAGATGAAAGAATCCATAAAACGAATGCCAAAAGGGTGAAGTAAGAATGAAACCGCCATAGCATATACGAGCAAAACACCTAGGTTGTGAAAGCTGTACATCCTTAAAGCGGTTTTACGGTCATACTTAAACCTCCTACCGAAACATTTTACTTGTGATCATGCAATGTTCGGTTATGGAGGAAATAGTGATTAAAAAAGAGGACTTCGAAAGAATACTGAATGCTGTTTCCAAGATAAAAGAAGATATAGATGCTATACAGGAAGAACTAGAGATCCTTGCAAACAGAAATTTCGTAGATAAAATTAAAGAAGGTTTGGAGGATCTGAAAGAAGGCAGAATTTATGGTATCGAAGAATTTAAGAAAGTTATTAGGGAATAGTTATGGAGGCTTTATTTACAAAACGTTTTTTGAGAGATACCAAGCAACTTAAGGGAGATTTGAAAAGAGAGCTTGAGAAAATCGTGGAGAAGATCTTAGAAAATCCTTTTGCGGGCAAACCACTAAAGTATTCGTTTAAAGGATGTCGATCCGTAAGAATGGGTAAATTTAGAGTAGTTTACAAAATAGCTGAAAATACTGTTATTTTCATAGCCTTCGAGCATAGGAAAAGAGTTTATTGTGATTGACTACTGTTAAAACGTAAAAGCCTTTGAAAATTCTGAATGAATCTTCTCCCTCAACGTTTTCTGTTTTACACATCGTTCCTACTGCCAATACTTGACTAAATACAAGTGCTGCAAAGCCTACACTCGCGAAGATAAGGGAATCTCTAAGGCGAATGCCAAAAGGATGAAGTAGAAATGAAACTGCCACAGCATATACGAGCAAAACGCCCAGGTTGTGGAAGTCGCTGTGATCTATTGGAGCACCGTATACCAGAATTGTAATCCCAATTTTCCTTAAAACGGCATCGGCAATTATGTCAATGTCTGGAGCATAAGCGCTCAAAATGATGATCCAGGAGCTTTCCCTCCCAGTAACCCTTCGGTAAATCATTCCAAATATGAATCACAAAATTATTTATAAACATGTTATCAAGCATTATCATTTGACAACATATGAGAGCAAGTGAAGTAATGAAATTACTAGGGATTTCACGACCCACCTTGAACAGATGGGTTAAGAAGGGGATGATTAAAGTAAGGAAATTACCGAATGGCAGGTACGAATACGACGATAAATCAGTTTACGAGATTTTATTAAAGAAGACTGGTAGGAAGTTAGAGAGGAAGACAGTAATTTATGCGAGAGTTTCGACGAGAAAGCAAAAGACAGATTTAGAGAATCAAATAAAAACGTTAAAACAGTTTTGTATTGCAAAAGGATGGAGAATTGACGGTATTTACAAAGATATTGCATCAGCATTAGACTTTGACAAAAGAAAAGAATTTAACAGGCTAATAGAAGAGGTAACGGATTACCAAGTTGAAAGAATCGTAATAATGAGAAAGGACAGATTGACGAGAGTCGGGTGGAAATTTTTCGAAAACTTCTTTAAGAAGTTTGGAACTGAAATAATTGTAGTTGAAGACAGTATAGACGAAAAAACAGACAAAGTTGAAAATTCAGAGTTTTTAGAGGTTCATTAACACCATAGAAAAATAAATAAATAAAACAAGCCCTAAAAAGCACTATGAAAAGAATAATCCAGTTCAGAATTTACAGGGGGGAGAAATACTATGTTGCTGAATGCATTGATCTGCCAATAGTGACCCAAGGAAAAACGTTGGATGAAGTCGTAGAAAACATCAGAGAAGCAATCAGCCTTCATTTAGAAGGTGAAGACCTAGAAGAGTTGGAAATATCCCCGGATTTTTCAGTTTTAGTTAATCTGGAGCTTGAATATGCCAAAGCTTAAAGTTCTTAGCGGGAAAGAAGTTGTAAAAATACTTTCAAAGTTCGGGTTTGAGGTTGTGTCTTAGAAAGGTAGTCATCTGACCTCCTCCCCGCTTTAAACAGTAGATGCGAAGGTAAAATATTTGTCAATCAGATAAAAATCGTGATGAATTTTTTAAAATAACCCCATTTAGATCAACCTAATTGCCAACTTTGTCATCTACTGTGAAGGGCAGAGCTTCCTTAGCGACATTGTTCCTTTACACGATGAACTTGATAAGGGAACGCTGAAAGCTATAATCAGGCAAGCTTCGAGGTATATTCCAGAAGAAGAACTAAAACCTTACTTTTACGGGTGAAAGTTTATAATTATGCCTGCAAACTAATCTTATGAATCTCACTTTTTCAAGTATACGAGCGCAAATTGAAAGTTCACTGATCAAATTTCCCAAATCTGAAAAATATTTTGCAGTAATAAGATTGCAGAACAACTTATATACTGTTGAGTGAGATGAGGAAGTATGAATGAGTTGACTTCAATCTTCGATAGGGATGCACTAAAACTCTTGCTTCAAATGAGAGATTTACTGGAAGAAATTCTTGAAACCATAGATATCCTAGCAGATAAGGAGCTAATGGATGCGATAGCGGAATCAGAAAAAGAGATAAAAGAAGGAAAGACGAGAGATTTTAGAGAATTCATTAAGGAGCTCGGTTTATGAGCTTTGAGATTAGAACCACTCCGAAATTTGAGAGACTTTTTAAGAAGTTGCCAAGAGATGTGCAGGAAAGAGTAGTAAAAAGAATACTCAATTTAGCGGAAGAACCATATCAAGGGAAACCTCTTCACGGTAAGTTGAAAGGAAAATTCTCGCTTGTTGTTGGAGATTACAGAGTCATTTACGAGGTTAGGGAGAAATCTGCTTGCAGTAGGGCATAGGAAGAAAATATACGAGGAGTTGGAAAAGTCTTAAGCGCTAATAAATAAAATTAGCTTATATCTTAATCCATCTGCTCAAGAACCCTTTCTTAAACCAATTTTCTGCTTGATATTGAGCGCGGTAATACTTTTTCTTTCTTAGAACTTTATTTTTCTTATCTTTGCAACATCATCTTTTACAATTACAAATTTTTTCACGTCAATAGATTTTCAAAATTTTCTTTAACAATTGAAATCTTCTTACATGATCATGTTGATGTTCTTAAGAGTATTACACCTTTTGACGGTTTACTTAATCTAAAAATGAGTTCACCAAAATCTTTATCATCCGTGATTAAAATACTATTCTCTTCCTCTGCTTTTCTAAGGACTTCTTCATCTGACGCTGAAGGTTTCCAATCACCAACAAAAACTACATCATATTCAGCATTCTTTAACAGAATTGCAAGTCTCCTGCCCGTACACTCATCTATAAGAAATTTTAGCGTCAAGCCTTCTCCACCACTGGTATTACTTCTTCTCCAGAAACAACCTTTGCGGCATATTCTAAAGCCGCTTTAATATCTTCTTCCTTTAGATTTGGATATTCCTCCAGTATCTCCTTTATGCTCATTCCCTCAGCAAATCTTCTAATGATGGCGTCTACTGGTATCCTCGTGCCTTTGATAACCGGCTTTCCAACTATAACTTTTGGGTTTACAACTATTCTCTCCTCTTTTTCCATATTTTAAAATTTGTTGTCGCTGTTATTATACCTTTTTCTTGAATTTATACCAAGTACTCAAAAATCCCAAAATCTCTTCTAAATCTCTTCTTAAATCAGTTTTTGGCTCAAATCCTAATTTTTTAGCCTTGGATATATCCGCACAGGACCTTCTTATATCCCCTTTACGAGGCTTATCAAAAACTGGCTTGCCGTTGATGCCAGCTATGTCCATGACAATTTCAGCAAGCTCTAGAATGGAGGTTTCTCTTCCGGTTCCAACATTATACGCTTCTCCATTTTCTCCTTTTTTAACAGCTATTTCTATAAAATCAACTACATCTCTAACGTGGACAAAATCTCTCGTCTGCTTGCCGTCACCATAAATTATTGGTGGCAGTTTCTGCTTAACCCTTGAAATAAACTTTGCTATAACACCAGAATAAGGATTACTTGGATCCATTCTTGCCGAGAAGACGTTAAACGGTCTAATTATGACAGTATGAATCCTATCAGAGAAAACCCTGCAGTAGTATTCTCCAGCGAGTTTGCTAACACCGTAAGGAGAAATCGGATTCTTTGGATGTTCTTCGTCAACTGGAACATATTGAGGATTTCCGTAGACCGCAGCTGACGAAATATAAACAAATCTGTCAGCTCCATAGTCAGAGCAAGCCTTTAAAAGGTTAATCGTCGCAATAACGTTATTCTCAGCATCGTAAATCGGATCATTCCAGCTGTTTTCAACTGAAACTTGTGCCGCTAAATGAATAACTACATCTACATCCTTAACAATTTTTCTTACAAACTCATAACTCCTCAAGTCACCCCGAACAACTAAATCTTTCAAGTCTTTAATCGAACAGGGCTTTAAATCAACTCCAGCAGTATCGTGTTTATCTACAAACCTCTCCAGAACGTATGAGCCGATTTGTCCTGATGCACCGGTGACTAGAATTTTCATTGTTGAACTCTTAATGTCTACAACTATAAGATTATTGCCAATAAGGAATTATTTGAGTACATAAGCATTAATATGAATTCAAGATCTATAGTTGTTTTATCGGCATTTTTAATAATGTTTGGATGGAACTGTGTAGAGAACTTCATGTCTTTTTATTTATCCAACACTCTCACAAATTTAGACATTTCGATTATTTTCATATCAATATATCTTCCATTTGCTCTCTTTTCTCTCATAGCCGTTAACGTAATACAAAGACCAAAGCTTATGGTAACAATTGGTTCAATTCTTTACATCCCGTTCATGCTGACAATAGCTTTAAACCTTAACAAAGTTCTGCTAACGATTTTCGGAATTTTAGTTGGAATTGGTGCCTCTCTGTTCTTCATAGGTTGTTCCTATTACGTTCTGCAATCTGAAAGGAAAGGGAGATCTGCTGGGATATTCACTGCCTCGATTTCGGCAGGATCTGGCTTAGCTGGGATTTTCGGAGGCTATTTCCTACTAAGACATCCGTTTCATGAACTTTTCATATTAGGAGCTATAATACTATCTACTGGCTCAATTTTAAGCTTGCTATTGAAAGATGATGTAGTGGAAATCAACATCAAAACGGTAGAACTGCTAAAGCATAAAGAGATAGTAAAAGTAGGAGTACTAACGTTTTTAGGAATTTTATTTTACGGACTTTCAAAATCTTTCGTTCCGATCGTAACAAAGGAAGTAGGTGGAACTGTTTTAGATGTGGGATTATACGCCTTCACATTAGTAATTTTTTCACTAACAGTTGCCATAATCGGTGGAGAGTTAACTGACAGAATAGGCAGAAAGTTCGGTTTCTACATGGTGATGATTCTGTCAGCTCTATGCTCCTTCATAGTATTCTTTGCAAACAACGTTTTCTTAATCTTCATAGCAGGAATAATCTTCTCATTCGTGAACGTTTTAACGAGAACGGTATCACTCGCAACCATGGGTGACCTAACAGATGGATTAACAGCAGGAGCTTTAGTCATGTTCTTTACAAGTATATCTGCTGTTTTCAGCTTAGCCATATTTGGACTCATACAGAATCTTAGATTACCATTCCTTGTAATAGGTATTTTATCTCTGCTCTCCATAAATTTGATCAGAACTTTGAAAAGCAAAGAGCTAAGATACCGATTTTAATCACTCATTGTTAGTGAAATTAAGGAGATAAAAAAACTCGATGAGATTGAAAAGGCTATAATAAAGTTGCGAAAAAGAATTAGCTGGTGTAAAGTAATCTTGGAGGAAGAATATCGAAGAGCTTATTAAAAAAGAAGAATACTTGAGCTCCCAAAAAATAGTGAGTTTTTGTGCTAAGTTCAGGACGTGTTAACTTAAGAGCATAAGCTTTAAATATATGCCTTTTGCACTAAGTTGACACATCCTAAGTTCAAGTCAAAGTATTAATACATCCCTCTACCAACTATTACCATGGAAGATATATCTGTCAAAGTACCAGGAGATTTAGTTAGGATTCTGAAAGTTAAAGATGAAGAAGTACCTAAGCTTGTTAGGCTCTATTTGGCTATCGAGCTGTATCGGGAAGGTAAGGTGAGCTTAGGAAAAGCTGCTGAGATCGCTGGAATTACGAAATGGAAAATGATTGAGATTTTAGCTTCTAAGGATATACCAATACAGTACGATGTAAAAGATTTGGAAAGGGACATAAAGACGCTGGAAAAGATGCTATGATCGTAGTTTCGAATTCAAGTCCCTTAATTGCATTGGCTAAAATCGGAAAGCTACACATTCTAAGAGGTCTTTTTGGTAAAATTACAATTCCAAAAGCTGTTTGGTATGAGGTTGCTGTTAGAGGCAAGGGAAAGCCGGGTGCTGAAGAAGTAGAAAAAGCAGAATGGATTGAAGTTAAGGAAGTTAGGGATAAACTGAGTGTTGAGGTTTTGAAGGGAGAGATAGAGGTTGGTGAAGCTGAAGCGATAGTTCTCGCAAAAGAGCTTAATGCTGATTTACTCATAATGGATGAGATCATTCCAAGGGTTATTGCGGAGTCTGTAGGTTTGAAAGTTGTTGGATCTCTCGCAATCCTCTACATTGCCAAGAAAAGAGGATTGATTGATGAAGATTTTGATGAAATCGTTAAAGAATTAAGAGCTAAAGGTGTTAGATTTAGCAATGATGTAATTAATAGACAGTGGAAAGATGAGAGCGATTTAAATTTCTAATTGCATCTGGTGGCAGTAATGAAACTTGGACATCTCGTATACTCCATTGCGATCGCAATAGCATTCGGAATGATCTACCGAACAGTTATAAGATTATTATATATATCAATTAACAATGGGATACGTTAAAGTCAAAGCAAGGATTAGTAACATTGAAAAACCGGAGAAATCGAAAGAAGTGGAATTTATAGCAGATAAAGCTATATACACGATTGTGAAGATTGCTAATGGGGATATAATTGAAAGAAATGTTGGAATTTGCAGAATCAATATCAAAGACCTTTTTACCCACAGCATAGTCGTTTTCGGCGATGAAAAGGATATAGATGTATTGGGAGTTACTACACTCGAAGAACTCGGATTGCAGGTTGATCCAGTCACAGGAGAGCTTAAGCCAATGGAGTTCATTATTATTACTAAGCTACGTGTGTTAAAATCTATGAGATTCATACTTCCATATCAGATCGAAATACCTCTTTATTCCGGCAACCAAGCTTGGATTTTCTGTAATGACAGCATCTCTCAAATATAAAGGTGTCTTTGGATCTTCAACCACGAAAATAGCCTTTCCAGTTCTATATTCGTAGCTTGGATCAATTATTGAACCTCTTAAAGGTAATAATCCCTTACTAAATCTAACTTCAGCTATCTTTTTCAAATCTTCCAAAATCATGCTCTGAACGGAAAAGCTGTAATCATTAAGAAAATCCCTCGAAAGTAGGAGTACCTTTATCTTAACACCTCTCTTCGAAGCTTTGATTAACTCCTCTCTTACATCGGGATAATATTCGAAGACCTTCGAGATAACGTTTATTTCGTTCTTAGCCTCTGAATACATCAACCTCGTTTCCCTTATCGATGGTTCACTAACCTTAACAACTTTAATGAGTTCTGAATGTTCTACTTCTGCAGGTTTGTAGATATCGATGGGATAGACCCACGTAAAGGCAAAGTAATCCTAAGATCTTTCATTAACAATACTTGGTACGCCTATTCGGCCTGTTGTGTGGCTAAGCTAATTATGGAAGGATTAGAGACTACAGAAGGTAAATACGCAAACGTAAGAAAACCGTTCTTGGTTAGTAGCGGTGACAAGTCGCGCTTAGGAAATAGAAACATTAGACTACTAAGTTTAGACAAATTAATAATCCTCTATCCTTTTGATGGTAAAGGAAAATTTCTAAAATTCTCTATTAAAATCTCAGAGAAGTTTACAAATTTGTTCAGGGATTTAATTGACCTTGCTAAAGATCGTAAAGTCGGTTATGGAGTTGTAATCTCGCTTAGAAATAATTTAATTGCTCACGTAAACGTTCCATTAGATCTGTGGCTTAAACATAGACAAAAGAAATCTAAACCTTTTGGAAGCAACATAGCATCAATAGATCTAAACTCTGACAGGTTAAATTTAGTTGTAATCACACCAGATCGAGAAATCATCTACCACAAAACCTTCTGGTATTCAGAAGTTAATTCTCCTGGATATCCGAAAGGTAAAGCCAATTACATGCGTTTTAATGCTGTTAACGAAGCCGTGAAACTTGCTTACTATTATGGAGCATCGGTAATGGTTTTGGAAGATCTGTTTAGGATAAAGACTAAAAAGTTCACAAATTCTGCTAGAGCTAACAGAAAGATCAGTATGTTTCCTAAGCGGGAATTATTAACTCATGCAATACTTGAATGCTTAGAGTGGAGTATCAAACCGTATCTTGTAGATCCTGCTTATAGTAGTGCAAAAGGAAGAGAACTAGCGAGAGAATACGGATTGGACGCTCATACGGGCTCGGCATTGGCACTGGCTTTTAGATTTTTGAAATATGGTAAACTTTGTTAACTTTTGTTAAGATTTTTTAACGACTTTGTTACTTCCTTCACCCTCTTTATGGCATAGTCTTTCTTTTTCGTCTCCAGGGTAATCCTTAATGTATTCTTCAAATGCATCGTAATATAGCACATCTTCGACAACAACATCATAGCCAAAATGCAAACATCTTGCGCAGAAGCAAATATTCTCCATCCTAAACCACCTTTATTTCTTTTTTAATTAAAAAATTTGGAAATAAATTAGATGAGCATTGCAAGAGTTAAAAGCCCTGTCACGTTTGGTGCATAGCTGACAAGAGCTTTCCACTCCCAGTCTCTAAACATGTCCTTCCTAACCTCAATCCATCTTTCAATGATCTCCCTTAGCTCCTCATTCGTTATCTCGCAACCATCTGCTGTTCTTACAGAATAACCCTTCTCAGCGTGGTGGATTAGCAATCCCATCTCACCGAACAGGTTCTTCAGCCTTATTAGTCCTATAAGCTCCTCATCTGTCTTTTCTATCGTCGATTCTGGAATACACGGATTTGGAAAAGCGACATCTTCAAGAGAGATGCAGTAATCGTCAAAAGTCATCTCGTACTTCCCCAGCCTTAGCCTGTCATATTTCTTAACTATGCTCCTAAGTATTGGTTTTGCATCCTCTTCAAGCTCCTCAACTGTTTTACCTTTTTCAATCCCAGCATACTTGCACGCCAGACTAGTTAGATCTTTTAGCAGATTTGAGTGTCTAAGCATCTCATATTCGTTGAAGATTGTGAATAGAAGCAGCTCTAGATCACTATTGAGTCTGCTTGAGCTGTATCTTTATAAGAACCACTTTACGAAATCTTCGACGGCAAAGAGTTCTTTGGCGTATGCAGTATTTGTAACATCCAGAAGAGCGTAAATTTCTCCAGTGACTTTTCTTACCACAGGGAGAAGCAGGATGAGATCACTTGGAGCTTCTACAAGAATGTAATCATTTTCTATTTGCTTGAGGGTTTTAACTGTATAGCCGTCTGTTACGAATGTTGTTTCCTTAACGAACTCCAGCCACTTGTTGTATGTCATGGTGAGATCACCGAGTGCCTCTTTTAGCTCCCTGTAGAGCTTCTTTGAGCCGACAACGGGATATCCATAGGGAAAACCACTCTCTGGTACGTCAGTTACCTTTTCAGCGTATATGATCAGCTTTCCTTCTAATACTTCGTTGAGCAGTTCTTCTTTAGTGTAGTAGTGCGGTCCATCTCTTTCGAAATTGCCGATCTTGTATACTTTTAGTCTTTTTACAGTTCTCTCCCTACTCAGATTGACTTCCTTAACACCATTTTTCTCCAAGAACTCGATGATTGCAGGATTGTCAACATAGACTGCATGAATTCCGGCATCCTCTAAATCTAACTCCTTCTTCGAGTTCGGTCTCCTCTTCAAATAACCCGTCTTTCTCCCAGTCGCAGCCAAATAGATTACATCTTTGCAGAGAACCATAATCTTTTTGCCATTCCTCCTCGTACCGCCCCACACGCCGTATGCTGGTAATTCTGTCAGGAGGAGATCAACAGTCCTCTTCAAGCTTAGAAATCTTGGTATCTCTCTTTCTATTGCGTCGCTGTACGATTCCCAGTAGCTGTGTATCCCGTTCAACGCCTTCTGTAACTCTTCAAGCTGTTCGGAAGAGTATGATGACAGATCTTGAGTAGACATGTGTAGGAACTTTGAGAAATCTCTTTTGAACAGGATTAGCCTGTACTTCAGCTCCATCAGGGTTGTAAAATCTCTGTGTCCTTCTTTAAAGTCGTCTCTATTTGGTGTGGGCACAGGTGTCCTAACCTTTTGCCCAAGTATGTTTACCATCCTACCGTCTTCGACCTTTATCCTTAAGAAGAAGCCCTGTGGTGGAGAGTACATCAGCCTCTTCGCTAGAACATCCCCGAGGACTATTGCATACTTGTCATGCCTCCAGCTTCTCCAACTCTCGTGGGCTGGAACTGTTTTCAGTATTCCTATTTCGTAAATTTCGTTCTCCTCTAGTATTTCAATTTCGTGGTTGTGAACGCCTATGCTGAGCTCTATCCTGTCGCCATCCTCTAAAACAGCGAACAGTTCGATCGAAATCCTCGAAAAGTCAAAAAGCCCTCTTATCTCATTAACAAAGCTGTTTATCGTTCTAGAGCTGAGAGTTTCTTCAGGATAGATCTCAAACCTCGTGCCGTAATCTTCCTTGTCACCATCATCGATTATTTCAGCACCGTAAGATGTTAAAATAGCTGAATAAGCCTCGTCAGTTTCTCTTGATCTCGTCTTCATGATCATTTTGCCCTTCTCGCCAGTAAGCATCATGTAAAGACTTTGCTCCCAAACCGAACATTCCCTGGACTCCGCTAATGTTTTTGTTCTCACTTCTACCAAACCACATGAAGACTTCCCTGAACGTTTTCTTGTTAATTCCAATGCCATTGTCCTCGATGACGATTCTGTCTGGATAGATTTCAACCTTGATTGGATCGTTCACATTGGCTTTAAACTGGACTGCAATTGCATTCGCCAAATACTCTCTTATGCAGGCAAAGTTTGAGGAGTAGAACTTGCTCAAATACTCCTTAACAACATTCAGCTCAAAATTCCATACTACCTTCTCGCTCAAAACAACACCCCCTAAAAGGAGTTCTATTTTCCAAAATCCAAAACAAATTCAGCCCAGCTTTTTCTTACACAAAAACTAAGTTAAATCCTCTCAGCAAGAATTAATCTAAGCAACTCGTCTTTATATGGGATGCTAGCTCCACTAATTGCCTCAATCACTGTCCTAATCTCAAAATCATCTGGATTTACAGTTTTTAGCTCATCTTCTCCAAAAACTGCATTTATGAACTGTTCAAGATCTTTCTCATGGATGAAGTATCCAGTTTTTCCATCGTAAACGAATATTGTTCTGATCCCAGAAACTATGACAAAATTATCCACTACAGCATAGCCATTCTCTAGCGACTCCGCCACAGCTTTAATTAACCTTCCAGCTTTAAGCCATGCTTCAATAATCAGCTCTCAAGTCTAAAGGAAGTTTAGCCAGATTAATAGATGCCGAGTTCTCTTCAACGTCTGCAACGATCTTGTAATCTTTTGTACCGTTAATAAGATCGAAGTAACCGTCTTTAACGTAAAACATCCTAACTCTTTCTTGTTCAAGCAAATATACCAAACGACCTTTTCGTAACATTTCAATAAGCTTGCAAACTTTCAAATTTGCCCACCACCAATAACTCCATTTAATTCTTTAAAAGAGATTAAAGAGGAATTATAGAATACCAGCAAGGATGTCTATACCGAGATTCTCTACAGCTGGTTTTACAAGCTTAGCAATCTTTTCATGTTCAAGCGTACATCGTATCCCGTCGATAACATCTTCTCTACCGCTAACGACCTCTTTCCTAACTCTCTCAAGAGCCTCTTTTCTGTCAACTGGCTTAAAAGAATCTTTATAGTTTCTCCGAGAGTAGTGAAAAAGCTTGATCCTACCAGCGGCTGCAAGCAGAAGGATTATTGTAGGTATTTCAGCACTGTATTCCCCTCTGTACAAGCTTATGAGGAAGTCTTCCACTTCCTCTTTCAGCTCCTTCTCCCACTCGTCTGTGTTTGTCTGTGCCAAGTTTAGGCTCCCGCATTCATAACACTCTATCTCGAAAGTACTCTCCTCTTTCTCCCCATCATCCTCCCTCTCGGAGAAACCGTTGCACATGTACTTTTTAATCACCTTAGCATAAACTCCAAAAGTCAAACAATCCCAACAGAATAAAATTTCCATAAAAACCTCTCCAAAAGTCTTAAACAAATATCATCCATTCTGATCGCTTTCCCGAACGGGAAATTCCTAATTAGTTAGTAGTAAATTAAGCAGTCTAAACAGTTATTTTATCTCCTTTAACCGTTCTACTGCCTTATCAAACTCTTCGATCAAATAATAAGCCTCTATTCCGTATTTCTTGGCATTTCTCGCCATCACTCTATCGTTCGTAATCAGGATTGAGTTAGTAAGCTTTGCAGTCGCTATGAAGTAAGCGTCTACCGCTCTTGGATGAACACATTCTGCTATTTTGAATACTTCGTCGAATATCTTATCTTCTGAAAGTAAAACGAAATCTGCCGTTAACCTAACCACATCGAGCTTAGAAATAGTCATGCCCAACCTTCTTGCTACAGCCATAAACTCGATAAGGAGAATTCTCGGTGCGAATACTCTGAGTCCTTTCACGAGTTTGAGAGTTTCTTTAGCTATATTGTTTCTGGTAACATCTTCCTCGAATATGTAATCGACAAGTACTGATGTGTCAATAACGATCATTCCTAACCTCCTCTAGAACTTTGAAGGCATTGTGAACCTTTGGAGCCTTCTTTTCGAGTTCTTCTAAAACTCGATAAAACTTCTCACTAATCCTCTTTTCTTTTATCTCAATCTCTACGATTTCCCCATCCTTCAAATCAACTTTCTCAAGAGGCTTGAAGACTCCTTTTTCATATATCGCCTCGATAATCTTTCCCATGTTTTTAAATCACCCCAAATCTTCAAATACCTTTTGTTGGATTTAACGCTGCACTAATTCTGATAACTTTCCCGAACGGGAAGTTCTTGCTCGGCGCACCATTCGGTGAGACGACCCAGATAGTCTTAATATTAGGAGGTCTCTCGGGAAATGTTCCAAACCCATCTGTGAAGAATACTATCAGCCTTTTTCTGTGCTTAACAGCGTAATCAAAGACGGGCCTGAAATCCGTCCCGCCCCCACCTTTTAATCCAGTAATTTTCTGGACGTCTGCGAAGCACCTCAACTCGATTTTATCGTGGATGTCCGCATCGACTGATAGGAGAGTTATTCTGAATGCTGGAAAGTTCCTTGCAATCCACTGAATCTCTGAAAGGAACTGGTTGAGCTCTTGATCGGATATCGAACCGCTCGTATCAACGGCAACGAGAGCTTCGAGGTATCTGTCCTTAGCAATGCTTGGGAGGTACACTCCTGCGGATAAACTCCTTCTGCTCGGTTTTAGGTATGTGTAATCCTGAGGAATCATTGGGAGAATCGAATCCCTGAGAACTTTTTTCCAATCAATCTTTGGCTTGAGCGCGGCCTCTACATGCCTCTCAATCCCGGCTGGAACCTTACCAACCATTTTTGCATAGTTATAAGCTTCGGCAATGATTTTGCTCCAGTCTTGAGGTTCGTTTTCTTTTTCTCCTCTTCCATTGTTCCCGTATTCGTGTATATCGAACGGTTTCTTGTCCGATGAGACTTCTATGATGTCCATGCTGTTGATTAGGTCGCTGATATTGCAAATCAAATCTGACAAGCTATTTAAATCACAATTTCTGCTATTTTGGTCTGAGCAATTACTGCAACCGGGAAGCAGTATCTTGATGTTACTGTTTCCACCATTACCTCTTAGCTGTTCAAGGATCTCAAGATATACTTCTTCTGACGACTTCTGCTCCGGATCCCAGATCTCTATGGGTATCTGAACAACTATTTCCTGTTTAATCCCGTTTACATCCACTAGGCCTCTTATACTGAACTTGAACCGCGTTACAAACTTCCTTCCTACCTTCTCAGGATTCAGGCCGGTATCGTAAACGTCAAATCCGTTTGCCACGAGTATTGCATTAACTACAATATCGTTTGCGTAATCGTAAGCTTTCTTGTGAATCGGATTCGTTATTTCCAGCATTTCCTCCCTCTCAAAGTGTCTGAATGCAATGTGGCTAACCTCGTGGATAACATCTGCGAGAAGCTGATTATCAGATAGTTTCTCAACGTATTTTGGATTATATCTGATTACACCCTTTGGATTGACACTCATCGTCGGTATCTTATCGTTCTCGATGAAAGTGAGATACATAGCGATGTAGCCGAAGAACGGATACTCTCTCATCAGCTTAATCTTAGCCTTGCTAATCCTCTCAGATGGTGTTAGCTTCCCGAACAAGGACATCTAAAAACCTCCAACTTAATTTATTAAATTAAAATAGGAAAATTAAATAAAAATCAATAAAAATATTAAGAACTCATTATATCTAAATCTTTGCAGCAGACTTCTTTAACTTAAAATTGGTCAGATTTGTCGCTTAATTTCCCTTTCTGCTCCTCTATCATATCTATTAACTCATTATAACTTTGTACTTTTTGAGCTTTACTCAAGATAATTACTATTGTTCTACGCACGAACTCTCTCAGCTTTATTACAAACTCATCGATAGATTTACATTCTACCTTTTTTAAATCTAGCTTACCTGTTGGTATCCCATGATGAACAATATCATGTCTTATATTATAACCTTCTTGAATAAATCTACGAATCTCTCTTAATTGTTGATATTCTTTGATAACCCCTGCAATATAGTGTAACATAGCACATCGATTAGCAAGTGTAGATCCTATCTGCCTCTCACCTTTTGTTAATAATACCTCAAGTGATATGAATAAATCTATTATCTTATCCTCCGCAAACACCCTTTCGTAACTGAAGTTAAATCTTCTCAGTGCTCTTTCTAATCGTTCCTTTAGTTCTTCGCTTAAGTCATGTCGTTTCACGAGATAATTCAATAATTCAGTTAATATATTCACATCCTCGCTTTTGAGAGTATACATAAGTTGTTGTCTTCTAAAGAAGAATTCGGAAGATAGATAGTGTTCTTTAAAGTTTAAAAGCGATGGAGGATCAAATGGTGATGAGTGTTCAATAAAACTTGCTAAAATATCCACATAGCCATCTTTCAGTAGTCTTAGCGCCGTAATAACATTGTTATGTAATTCCATTGCGCTTGGATCAATACTAATATTTGAAAAAATTGTTATTTGTCCTACTACAGGAGGGCTTACACGTACCCCCTCGGAACTTACAACCAAATTTGCCCATCTTGGAGCGGTGTAATCATTTTCTATAATGAATATATCGCCTAATAATAATTTTTCTAATCGTTCTTCGACCTCCCTATTTCTAAATCTAAATCCTTCTTTTATCTTCCCGATTTCATCATAATCCAGTTTTCTGATTCGCATATTTTTAGGCAATTCCACCACTTCTTGCTCACTTTTGAAATTCAGCAGAATAGAGAAAAATCTAATAATAATATTTTTACTATATAAAAAATCTTCAAGTTGCTGATAAATACCAGTAGTCTCAAATATAAATCTCGCATCAAATGGTCGCGGTATGCCCACTTTAGCATAATTTGCTGATTTTCTAAGAACTTCTTCTAAAAACTTTGCTAAAGTATGAACTACGAGTTCTCTTTGTTTGGGTTCTATGCCGGTTTCTTTATCATTCAAAATGAGTTCAACACACTCATTGAATAAAGAAGAGAAATTTCTCAGAATATGAGCTGGAGCTGGAATTTCTTTAAAATTTTCTTTCTTGGAGAGTAAATCATTTATCAAAATTTCTGGATGCTCTATGTACATCTCTAACTTGTGTCTCGCTATCAAGTCTGTCTTAGCTTTTATTGATAGCCTTGACAGAGTAGACTCAAAAATTTCAAGTAATGTTTCGGCTAATAACCTCGTTTTCAAAAAGAGAGTTCGATTTCGAAGATAAGAAAAAATTGGAAGATGATGCTTGTATAACAATGTTCTTGCAACTTCTTCAGGAGTTTTTTCATAGATCTTTATACTAAGCATATGTAATCCAGTACAGGTTCCAGTAAGTGTCCAACTGTAATAATCGTCATTTACTCCTCTTTCTGTATGTGTTTTAATTGAATTAATAATGTTGTTCACTTGCTCGTCACTACATGACTTCAAAATTTCTCGAATATATTCTTCGGCTTCATCTAGCTTCTTTTCAGTATGGGTAATAATCATATCATCGCGAGCAGGGTCGTGACCAACAAACCAAAGAGTAAGTTTGCTATCTGGTATGTCAACGATTTCAACTTGGCATGGCTTTAGAAAAGACTCATTTAAGTCTATATCTCTTCTTAACTCTTCCTCTAAAGATTCTACAAGTTTTCGGTAGTGTATTATTACGCATCTTATAAATTCTTGAATGTCCATCATATTAAACTCATAATATTTCGAGTTATTTAAAAATGTAGCTCACTTTAAATGTATTGGAACTTCACAAGTATACTTTGCAATTAAATTGCAAATCTAATATTAATAGCTAATTATTTACAAAAGAAATCTAATGAGTTTTATAAGCTCCTTTGCCTCTGCTCCTCTGAACCTCTTAAGAGTATCTTTGAATGCTTCCTCTCCCATCACCTGCTTCATCGACATGAGCAAGAGAACCGCAAACTCTGGCAAGATCGCCACAGCAAACTTGAGCAGTTTGCTTGCCATCTTTCTATCACTTCTCAAGAGCTCTGGCAGATTAACAACTGCAGAGTACTTTATGTCCATGCTTAAGCTATCAAACCTCTCTGGATTTTCTAGGAGTTCTTTAAGGTCTATTGTCTCACTGAGCTTCAGGAAAGCTTCGAACTGTCTTCCGGCAACTACGCCGCAAGCCATTGCAACGTACATTGCAGCCTTCTTTGCATCTCTCTCGTTTGCAATAAGTCTGCTCGCAAACTCCCAGCCTCTCGGTGTTGGAAACGTTCTATCCTCTGACATCTCCTTAAAGAGCATTGATGGCTGCATCTTTAGAAACGCAATAATTCTCGAGTCAATTCCGTTCTCTTTAGCCCACTCAACCCATTCATCAATCGTTGGCGGTCTGAGAGTAGCGTGAACAAATCTCGTTCTCAAAGGAAGTGGCATGTCAAAGGTGTATGCCTGATCCTCCGTTAGGTTGCCAGCAGCTATGATTGCAACACCGTCGGCAACTTCAACCTCGCCAAGTCTTCTATCTAAAACAAGCTCGTAAGACGCGTTTTGGACGAGAGGGGGAGCAAGATTTAGCTCGTCAAGGAAAAGAATACTTCTTATCTTTATTCCGAGCTCTTTCTCCTTCTCCTTGCTTATTGCTTTAAGCCAGTTCGGAGCGTACCATTTAGTTACTTCCTCTTCATCAACGAGCTTCGGCATGCCTATGAGATCGCTCGGCTCAATGTGTGAAAGCCTGATATCGATAAGAATGAATTCCGTCTCAGGATCACTCCAGTTTGGCCACTCTACGTATTTTAATCCGTATTTCTCGGCAATCTCTTTAGCAGCTTTTCTAACGGATTGTGATTTTCCAACGCCAGTCCTACCCCAAATAAACATGCTCAACTTCTCTTCATACACCTTCTTAACAATCTCCACAAGCTCGGAATGGTTTACAACCAAAACCTCGGACATAAAATCGCCCCCAAACAATCAAAATCCAAAATAGAGAGACAATCTCAGCTAACTGAGTTAAAGTGAAGTGCAGAAATTATTCCTTGTGATTTGCAAGATTAGCCGAAAATTTAGGCCTTAAGCTTAATGAATGTTTAGGTGAATCAAAATTGGACTGAGAGATTAGCTAAGTTATTGGCTGAAAAACTTTCAGAAGGCTAAAATGAATTTTCATAACATCTTTACCAGAAGATATTGCTTGAAATTCCAAAGGAGATTAAACGCCAAATATGTACCTAAGGATTAAGTCACTTAGTATTCCAGATAGTACACCAATCAATATATTTCTTAGCACTGGATTTTTCGCAAATTTCCTTATTTTCAAAAGAAGTTCCTTATATAATTCCCTCTTTCGGGCTAAGTCTAATGTATTGATTATTCCACTCGCAATATATCCTAATTCTATAAATTCATACCTGTAATACTTTCCAGCAATCTCTAAGATTCTCTTGGCAACTGTATCTATAACATGAATAGATGAAGAATTTACAACGATATCTATGGCGTTATCCTTGAAATATCCTCTATGAATCGTCCCAATACTATTTTTTGCATAAACTCCAATGAAATTTCCAATAGAATAGAAATCTTCTGCTATAAAGTTACTATTTTTCACTGATAGGGCTACATCAAAATCTCTGACCATGTCAACTTAAGCTTTAAACCAACAAATAATTTCTTCACTTCACTACAAAAATCAAAATTAGAGGGCCCGGCATATTATTTTCTACACCTATGTTAAACCAAATAAAGGAGGAGATCTATACCATGCCGGGCCCCGTAGAAGAATTATTCTCAAAAATATTTATAAGGAATAAGAAGCCTTTTCAAAACAAAGTAAAGGCTGTGCTGCTTTATTTTTCTGGTTTATCTTACAGAAAAACTGGTAAGGAAACATATATGAGCCGTGAGAATGTGAGAAAATTGTTCAGGAAAGCAAGAAAATTTCTCGGAGAAATAAAACCGGTAAAAAGAAAAACAATAGCAATGGATGAAACAAAATTAGATGGATTTTACGTATGGATAGCAAGAGATATAGAGAGAAAGGAAATAATAGCCCTGCATGTTAGCAAAGGGAGAAGCTCTCTGGAGGCTTTTGTGTTTGTTAAAAAAGTTTTGAGCAAATGTATAGGAAAGCCTGAGTTAATTCTTGTGGATAAAGGCCCGTGGTATAAATGGGTTTTGGAAAGATTTGGATTAAGGTATGAGCATGAAAGATTTGGGAAGAGAAATAGTATAGAATCTTGGTTCTTTGTTCTGAAGCACAGGACAAAAAGGTTCTATAATTGTTTTAGAAGAAATGCTAAGGATGTTGGAAGATGTGTTGAAGAATTTGCTGAGAGTTTTGCAGGAGTGTATAACTTGATTGTTTGGGCTAAGGGTGGGTTAAGTTGACATGCTCGAAACATACTATGATTATGTTTATTGCATACCAACACTGGAAGAATTAGCACAGATGACACCAGTGGCAGTTATAGACAAATGTGGAAAAGCCTTATACATTGTTTTTCGAGTTACAGATGAGAATGGAAACCCGATAGAAGGTGCAAATGTTTACTTGAATAATAAATATTGGGGAAGTACAAATGAAAGTGGTTATACAATACCAGATGCTGTAAAACCAGGCGTTTACGTAATAACAGCAGAAAAGAAAGGATATTTACCAGGAGCAAATCTTACGGTTACGATAACTGAGGATGATATTAAAGAAAAAGTTAGAGAACTGATAGAAGAAGCTAAAAGGAAGGTAGAGAAAAAGAAGGAAGAGATTGAGGGAGTTTTAAAGCTTCTTAGTGTTGAAAATCCAAAGATTGTCAAAGTTGGCGAGGAATTTGAGATATATGTTACATATCAGGGACTACCAGTTAGCGATGCAACAGTAGCCATATTGAAGCATGGTATTGTTGTAAAAACGGGAAAGACTGATTACAATGGTGTCTTTAGAACAAGTCTTAACGAGAAGGGATTATACATTATTACAGTTTCAAAAGAAGGTTATAGAAAAGCGTTGTCAGTGGTTTCAGTAGTTCCAGAGGTAGATGTTAAGTTACCGAGATTTGTTCATATAATGCCAGTTATAACACCAGAAAAGCCTGAAGTAATCGAAGTTGCAAAGGGATTCATTGAAAAAATTAAGATTAAGGCTAAAGAAAAAATTGAGAACATGGCAATAGATATTGTTAAGATTCCAGAATTACCAATGTATATTTCACCTCCATCAAAGCCCGTATATGCGTATTACGAGATAGAAGTAACAACTGATGCTAACAGATTAGGAGAATGTGAAATAACGTTTAAAGTCAGTAAAAAGTGGTTAGATGAGAATGGTATCGACAAAAACTCTGTGAGACTTGAAAGATATACTAACGGAACGTGGATTAGTTTGGAAACTAGAATAGTCAATGAAGATGATGAGTATGTCTATTACGTAGCAAAAACTCCAGGATTTTCGTATTTTGCAATAACAGGTGAAAAGAAAACTGAAAGTGCTACAACCGTTACGAAGACTTTAACAATACTTGTAAAGAAAGAGGGGTGGGTAAAGTTTGATGGTACGTCATATCAACATATCATAATAAAAGTTGTAGATCAAAATGGAAATCCAGTTAATGATGCTCAAGTATACGTGAACAATAAGTTTATAGGATCGACAGGCTCATCATTTACATACGGAGATGGGGTAGTACCATACAATCTTGAACCAGGTATTTATGTTATAACAGCAGAAAAGACGGGATATATACCTGCTAAAGTAACAGTTACTATTAGTAAAGAAGAGTTAACTTCAACTAAAACTCCAATATCTACTCCAATTGAAACACCCACAAAGACTGAAGAAACTACATCAGTAGAAACTCCAGCTAGTGAAACTACACCAGAAAAGACACCAGTGGAAGAAAAACCATCAGAAGGAGAAAAGAAAACACCAGGATTTGAGGTTATTTCAGGGATTATAGCGGGTGCAACGGCTTTAGCAATAAGAAGGAGGTGAATTTATGAGAAGTTTAATCATTTTATTTATATTATTTTTTACCACTTTATTTTGCTGTTGTGTATCAGAAGAAGAAAACACACCGTTGGTATATTCTTCAGAAGAAACCCCAACGCCACCACCAGAATATATAATTGAAGAATGTGAACCAATTGTCAAAGATTACGTACCATATCTTAAAGTTAGAATATCAGTAAAGGGTGAACCAGGGCATATTAAAGTAAGTCTTAGTGGTCCTGACGGAAGTACATTAGATGATTGGTATATATCAAGAACAGACTTAGTGGATGGAATAGAAACAATAGAACTTCAAATGGCAGAATATGGTGAAACTCCAGTTGCAGGAACTTATGTACTTAGGATTTTCGATGGCTGGGGAAATTTGCTACATACCAAAAAATTAGTATTTTCTGGGTCTCAATTAAGAATAAAAGACATAGATGTTGATTATGAATGTCATGGTATATTAATGAAGACTTGTGATGTGTACGAAATAAGAATTCACGTAGAGAACATAGGTGATTTACCAGCAATTGTAGATGATATTAAAATTTATATTGATAATCAAGAAGTTCATATGTTACCATCATTTGTTAAGTACGTGATCCTACCTAACGATCACAAAGAGATAAAGATTGCTACTGAGGGAACATTACCAGCAGATACATACACATTTACAGTATACCTATACTCAAATCAGAAATTAATTGCAGAAAAGTCTATAAAAATTAAATTAGGATAAATTATTTATATTTTTTATTTTTATATCTCAATAGATCTAAAAAATTGATTACGTTATTATTCATATTTCAATTTTCATTATTATTAAGATGTTTTTATAATATCTCTACCATATTCCACCTCCATTTATTATTCATCAATTTTTATAATTTTTAAAAATTTTTATTTTTTGTTTTTAAAAATTGAAAAAATGCCTAACAGGTTTTTCGAAAAACATTCGTTTTTCTGCAAAAACAAAAAATTTTTAAATTTTTTCAAAAAATAAAATTTTTAAATTTTAAAAAATAATCTAATTTTTCAGATTTTAAATTTAAGATTTTTATTTTTAGATAATTCTAAAAATCGAAAAATTTAAATTGAAAAAAATCGAAAAAATTTTGGAGGTGAAAAAATGAAAGAAAATAAAACGATTGATTGGTCAAAAATTGGAGAAACAGTTGAAGCATCGGAAATAAGTCGACAGAAATATACAACAGGCAGAAAGTGGAAAAAGAATGAGATTATTGAATTCCTGAAG
>Ga0190369_1000015_pt1 | contig 26756 bp, 45 predicted proteins | sample 4872181213_MG_FD_165051 | JGI IMG/M metagenome (GOLD analysis project Ga0190369, IMG submission 165051) | Hydrothermal vent microbial mat bacterial communities from Southern Trench, Guaymas Basin, Mexico - 4872-18-12-13_MG | ecosystem: Environmental > Aquatic > Marine > Hydrothermal vents >... | reverse complement strand
GTATAGGAAACAGGTAGAGCCAAGACCTGAATTATTTAAGAAAATTCAGGAAATATTTCCGAAATTATGGGATAAAAGAAGGGAATTACTGAAGGAGATTAAGGAATGTGAAAAAGATTTGAGAAAGAGGATTTACTAAATAGAAATATTCTTAAGTTTATTCAGTATTTTCAAAATCTGTTTTTTCTTTGTTTTGTATATTGGGTTAGGTATGTTGTTTTAATGTGTTGGAAAGTACTTAATTTACTTTCGGTAGGTGTGGATTATGTTGGTAGTAGTGTAGTGATGTGGATTATGCCGTATGTTACGTAGCCGAGGATGAATTCTATAAAATCGTCAATGGTTTCTTTACTTGTTTCAACATTGTATATGCGTTCACACATTTGCCAACCAATGAATGTGCCTGTTACTATCGAGCCCATTATCAACATTGCTAAACCTGGTAGTGTATGATTGTGGTGTATGTACACAATGCCTATTATTATCAGTGCTGCACATAGGAAACCTGTTATGAAGTGGATATAGTCTGTCCATTTCTCAAACATTTCACTACATGTCAACAACTATGTAATATATAAGACTTGTCTTGACTTATCAACACGTATTACTTATTAGTAAGGTATAAGTAATGTGTTTACGTTTCTTAAAGTCGGTATATGCCTATCAGGGTTTACTACCCAGTTTCCAAGCAATTATCAATTGCAATGAGAAGGATAAGGGATGGGTTAGTGAAGTATAAACCAAGTGATGTTGAGATTGTTAATGATCCAAGAAAAGCAGATATTCATGTTCTTGACTATGTTGGTCAGGATACTAACGGGTTGTTAAACGGTTGTTTAATAGATATACCACTTAAACCAATGTGTAGAAAGTACGTAGTTATTTACCACTGTCACCCACCTGTACTATGTAGTTTCGAGGAGGAGCTTAGTAAAATGCTTGAAAATGCGTTACTGGTAATAACACATACGAGGTACTTGACTTTCTATAGTCCTGACTGGTCACCATTTCCAAAAATAAGATTCGATAGAATTAATTGGTTTGTCACACCGTGGGGCTTTGACCCAGACATATTCTACCCTTCAAATCCACCCTTACCTAAGCTTATTGATGTACTTACCTTTGGTTTAGTTGATGAAAGTGAGAGACTTTCGGATATTTTAGAGGCGTGTAAGTTAACTAAGAAAACGCTACTACATTTATGTGGCTATTCATGTGATAGCATTAAGATTAATGGTTATGAGAAGTATATAAAATGTGGGTATGTTGATGACAATACCTTACGTTTCCTATATTGGGTAAGTAAGTACACGTGTGCTTTTAGGATGCATATTGGTTTTGAATTACCTGTGTTAGAGGCTTTGGCATGTGGTTCAACACCTATTGTACTAGACTTTCCATGTTATAGAGAGCATTTTAATGATGTTGTACTTTTTGTAAAACCTGATAATTTAGTTGATGAGCTTGTGAAGATTTTAAACAGTGGAAAGGTTATTCACGTTGATTTTGACTTTATGCGTAAGAGATTTAGTTGGGAGATTATAGCACCTAGAATATGGAGAAGAATAATAGAATCGATCAAATAATCAACACGATTTTTGAAGAGGCTAGGAAGTACAACTGGGGGTTTATACTAATTAGGAGAAATGAGTTTCACTGGTTTATCAATTATCTACTTGAGAAGTTTAGGAAAATAAGAGTGTTGGAGATAGGTGCGTGGAGATGTTTTATGAGGGCTTACCTACATGATAACTTTGGTAGGGATAGGATAGAGTACGTGGGTATTGACGTTGTTGATCCAGAGATTCAAGGTCTTGAACGTGATAAAGACGCTAAGTTCTATGTAATGAACCCTGAGTCAATGCTTTTCCCATCAGAAACATTTCACGGAGTATTAATCATTGAAACACTTGAACACACAGTCAATTACGTACAGGTTCTGAGGGAGGTGTATAGAGTGCTTATACCAGGTGGTGGAGTATTCATACAGTCACAGACATGTAACACACAGGACGAGACACATTACCACGTTCTACACGCTGTTACACTTAGTAGACTCTTGAAGTACCTTGGTTTCAAGGACGTTGGCTACGTTGATATGCCAAATTTCGCAGTGTGGGGATTTAAGTAAGGGTTTGAGAAAGGGAGGAAAAAGAATTTACTTCTTTTCAAGTGGTTCAACTTCTATTCGCTTAACTGGGTAATCAGATGTTACAGCTACCTCAACTTTAGAGCCTTTTAACAAGTTTGCACCAAGCACACCAAGTATACTAGTTACGACTGTCTGTATAATTAATTTAGTTAACTCAATGTATATGCCAATTTTTTCCATGTTCTCCACCGCTAGTATTAGTGATTTAACTGTGTACATCATTGAGAAGCCTGTAACAACGGCAAGTACTATAAATACTGCACCTATCATGGATTTTGGTGGGTTTATTTCACGATCAATCGCACCTATTACAAAACTTGTAATTGCTGACGTTATTGAGAACGTTAGTAACGTAAGGTCAATAGCTTTTGTAATGTATAAAACACCTAGTGACAATACGGTAGCTATTGTAACTGTAGTAGCTACGTATGTTATGTCTTTGGTATTCACGTTAATTAACTAGATTGGTTTTTGAAAAACCTTTCCAACATCAATAACATTACCTAGTTTTTGCCTAATTTTACCCAGTTCCTTAACTACAATGTCTAATGTATTTAATTCACGTTCTCTCAACTGCATGTTTAATCTCTTCTATCAATCTCCTAGTTAGTTTAAATCCCTTTGCAACAACCATATCATAGTTTCTAAATGTTGCAACTATTTCAACTGGGTGAAGTTCAGCAAGTTCATCCTCTTCAGTTTCAAAATCTGTGCTGCATATACTTGGTAGTTTCTGTTTGCAAATGTTGTATAGTTTAGTACTTACGAAATCCCAGTACTTGTTGTACCTAAGTGCGTAAAGTAGTACAAGGTTTGTTACACCGTTATTAACAAGTTTCTTAAATACTTTATGCATTTCACCATGTGTATAAATTTTACTACCTGGGTACGGCATGTGCATTACCTCATGCAAAAGTACACTAATTACAAAGTCCTGTTTAGTAAGTGGTTTAACTAGGTTTTCACTCGCATACTTGTACAGTACGTATGTTGAAAGTGTGAAAAGCATCACGTAGTTAATACCAATGTTAGTCATGTAACAACCAAGCGTGTAGGCAATCACGTCACTACACACTGGGTATATTAGAAGTGTCATAAGTACATTACCGTACTTAGCAATATATTGAAGAGCCCTTATTAAATCCCTAAACAAGTCAAAGTCATATTTCTTAAGTATGTCTATGTTATCTGTCAAGAACTTGAAGACGTAGACAATGTCAGTACTTAACTCCCTGTAGAAAAGCTTAACATCGTTTAATAGGTTAAGCCTGGTGAGTTCTTTAATACTAGACTCAATGCATTTACGTAGTGAAGACATTTGTGTTTGGTTTGAGAACGTGTTTAATAAGTTTTGAACTATGTTAAGAAGTGTGTAAATGCTAGTCCAACGCCACTGAACGATACTGTAAACGGTGCTTTAATGGTGTTTTTAAACATTCTTAATCTAGGTACATTAGCTATTTCAACTTTTCCACTTGAGTCAATTAGTATTAACCTACCTGTGAAGTAGTCTGCACAGGCTACGGCAGGTGTTATACCTACTGTAATACTTACCCATGTTGAACCGTTGAATACCTTTACGGTGTTTTGGTGAATAACTACGATACCAAGTCCAGGAATGTCAAATACCCAACCAAGTCCAGTTACTCCCCAGTTACTTGACTGATCTTCAACAGTTGCAAAATCGGAACTAGCGAGTTTAAGTACACCGTCTTTTGTACCAATTACCCATTTATCAAGTGCGTGTGAGTACATTGCAACAATTATTTCCTTACCAGCTGTACCAAATTTATCAGTGTAGTCAGTTACTACATCGTTAGCATCTATGTAATACACTTTTCCATCTCTCGTACCGATTATTAAGTCAGCTCCTGTTCTTGAGCCAATTGCTGAGGCATTTAATATACTTGTGTTGAACGCTCTATAGTCACCAGTTTCAATATCTAGAACATATATGCCATCGTCTTGGCAAATAAAGAGTAATCCCCTTGCTTCAGTAATTGCCTTTATAGTATTTGCGGATAATCTCTTCACCTCAGTTGCCTTAAGTAACCCAGGTTTTGACTTATCGAGCCTATATACATAGTCGTATGATGTATCTCTAGTTACTATAATTGGTTTCTTGTACATGCCGAGTACGAAAATTGGTGAACCACTTAACTGACCTGAAATATCTAGGTTAAGTCCCTTATTTATTAAACTTATTGATATGTGTGTTAATAAACCAGTTTCTATATTTACCGAGACTGGGTCAGTACCTATGTAAGGTGCGTAAATTATTAACCTACTCATGTTAATCACCTACCTTAGTAATTGATTAACCAAAGTTTTTCATTCCATTCAACAATGTCAAGATCTGAAATATCTACGTAACCAATGTAGCCATAATTATTACCTGAATCTGGGTTAGTGCCACTGAATATGAAATATACCATCTTGTTGTAAACATCTACAACCGGTACTGCATGTATTGCTGAATAATCTGATTGTAGTGAGGATCTTCTCCACCTTATGTACTCACCTGCTTCAGAATTTTCTAAATCATCTGTTTCCTCAAATAGTAAACTTGATGAAACAACACTGAATGGGCTTTCTGCTGTTTCGGAAGCAAGCTCAAGATAGTACAATCTAACAACTGTGGCTTTATTTTCACTATTATTACCAACTGCTAATAAAGCAGCAAAATTACCATTACTGAGACGTCCAAGAATTACGAAACCAGGTGCTGGATCATTACTTGTCCAGCCAGTTACTCCACCTAGGTCAATTGTTGCTAATCTACTCCAGTCTTCATCAAGTATAGCAATGTCATTATCTGCATCAACAACTCCACCGCTTGTAGCTGGTATGAAGAATTTATTACCTATTTTACACATTGCACCAATGTGTGGTCTTGGGCTACCTCCACCTGTTGAGAAACCTAGGTCAGTAATTGACTTACCATATACACTAAGTACACGGTGGTTATCACCTGAGTAGTGTCTACCAAGTAGTAACTCTATGTCAGTTCTTTTGATAATTACCTTATGTGAAGGTCTTGGGTGATAACCGTCGAAGCCTGTGTCAAATGTTTCGTCACTGCCTGTCTCTGGGTCGAAGTAGTGAATATGTGCACCATCATCTTCGGGTATAAGTGCAAGTCTTGGTGAAAGTAGTACACCTTCATCAGTAAGTAGACTATTTCCTGATGCAAGTGTGAGTGTGTATGATGCTTCGTCTGTTACATTTGCGGTTAATTCATCTAGGTTAAGTTCTATTTTCTTTACCTTGAGTACGTCTACGTCTGATCTAATTAAGTATCTTGCGATTAGTGTTGAGCCTTTTTTCCTAAAGTCAATGAGGTGACCAGAGCCTCTTGGTGATGCACCAGTGTCTGCACCACCGAGGTTATGTGCTTTTGCTTCATATATGTCGAATACCCATAGACCATGATTAGGTTGGTAAACTGCTATGTATAGTTTACCCTTGTGTATAACTGGTATTTGATCTGATATGGGTATACCACCACTAAATCCAGTAAGCCAACTTGATTTTGCGAAACTTGGCATATCGTATTTTAACTGTTAGTAAACCTTTAAATACTTTGCGTAATTGCTGTAGTTAATGGGTAATGATGTTATGCTTAAGGTTAGGAAGCTTATTAACCAGTTGCAATATGTTGCACCCGATATTTATAATGAAATGATTAGGTGTGGTAATGACCTTGACTGTATTGTAAGTACTTGCTTGAAGTACCTTAGGAAGTACTTTAGTGATGATGTTATTAAAAAGTTAATAAATCAGGTAAGTGAAAAGATTGAAAGGGGTGAAATAGTAGTATAGTCAGTATGTTTGATATATTGGTTGTAGTATCAAAAGCGTACTCACATAAGAAAATAGGTAAGAGACTTGTCGAGAATTACTTTACGCCAAGTGGTTTAACAAGTATGGTTCTTAAAATAACCGATGATGTACCGTATGATTTCAAGTTTAGGAATGGGGTATTTGTAATAACTTTCGACAAGTACTCACTTACTCAAGTCGCTAAGTTTTTCCCAATTGTTAAACACAAGATACTATATGTTACACTTGAGGGTATTCCAGTACTTGACAAAACAAGTTTTAAAGTACTTGAGAATGTTGATTTAATTGTTGCTAACAGTGACTACACTAGGGATGTTATTGAGAATTTCTTCGATATTGATGTACATGATGTGATTAAGCATGAGGCATGGGTTGTTAAACCTGATGTAAATACCTTAAACATGCTCTATAGGTGGAAGGGTGATAGGAAGATGGTTCTATGGATATCAACTAATCAACATCGTAAGGGACTTGATAAACTCGCTAAGATAACTAGGTTAGTTGCTGAGTATGACAATACTATTGTCTTTAGGGTAGTTACTGGGCTTGGTGAGGTGAATCTTAAGGCACTTGGTTTCTCGGGAAACACATACCTAGACATTAGGATTGAGTCACTTAGTGAAGAGGAATTAGCTGCGTATTACGTAGCTAGTGATGTCGTGATATCAACGAGTTACTGCGAGGGCTTTGGCATGACTATTAATGAGGCTCTTGCATACGGTAAGAAAGTGCTTACGCCAAGGTATAGACCATTTACTGAGTACGTAACAAATACAGTACCTATCAAGCAAGTTTACTACGTTAATTACATGGGTTACATGCTTATGGAGTATCACGATTACTCAACTAGGGAATTCGCTGAGAAGCTAATAGAGACTATTTACAAGGATTTTAAATGTGGTGAAGCTATTAGAGACACGTACGGTAGGTTTTTGAAGTTGTTTATTTAACATCAGCGTCTTCCACCAAGTACTATAGCCAGTATTATCAACAGTATCAATATCCAGGGTAGGTACTTCTCTATGTATATCATACTGGTTTAAGTAATTACACACATCCCTTATATTTTTTTCGACATGTACTCACTAGGTTTGCAGCAACTGTAGTAGTTTTTCCCTAGTTGATGTAGGTAGTGTAAAGTCCTTCTTAAATACTAAACCATGTGTTGAACATTGAGTAACGTATTCACTTAAGTTTCTTGGGTTGGAGAACCACTCAGCTTCCCTGAAGCTAAAGTATGTACATGATCGCCTATATTTACCATATAGTGATGATTTAACTACCTCGTTTAGGAATGTACTAGGTTCTGTACAGTATGCGTAATGTAGCATTAACGTTGTTATGTTACTTCTCTTCAAGTATTTACATACTTGGTCATGTATGTAGTGTCCCATTATGAATATTCCATCACATGGCATGTGAGTATACTCGTGTAGAAGTAAACCAAGTAGGTAATCATCACCACCTAGTTTATACATAAGTGCTGCTTTTGTACTTACTCCAATTACCCAAACAAGCCTATTTAAGTATGTGCTACACTCAATTGCTATTCCCTCTAGTGAACATGCTTCTAAAATAGGTACAATAACTATCCTATAGTGACTAAATTGAAGAACTCTACGAAGAGCCATGTCGAAGACATTGTATACACTTGGTGAAACATGTTTAAAAAACTGTAACAGCATTGGCATGTACTCGAATAACTTTGGAAACAACTCAGTACATTTTCTACACGTGTTGAACAGTGTTTCCCTTAGTTCACTACTGTATCTACTTTTTAAAAAATTTACAACACTAGTCATAACAACATGTGCCTATGTTTAAGAAGTTCAAGAACTGCATTACTTACCCTATCCCTACATATACTCTCTACTTCGCTTTGCTCCTCAGGCGTTAATTCACGTCTTCTATGCTCAATTTCGCAAATAATGCACTTACATATGCAGCAGTCCCTAACAATCATGTAGAAAAGTGTTAAACTAATGTTAAACATGTCAACTGGCGTTGGGTACTCAGGTAACTCAAGGAACTTAGGTAACTTAGCTTCAAGAAGTGCCTTACTTGGGAAGTGGAAGTACACTGCTTCACCACTTGGTAAAACATGTGCAAGTACGTAACCAACTCCTCCGTGTTGCGTCAATATCCATGCACATGCAAGTTCCTTAGGCATTAATGATAAGTCAATTACTAACTTCTTACCATCCCAAGTAATTTCAATTTTATTTGGCAACTTTGGGATAACATACGTTACTTTCCTACCTGTTGAATACTCACCAAATTCACGAATAAGTTTCTCAATTACGTACCTATCGACAATTATTGGAATAGCTGCGTAGTACCTTCCCCATGCAGGTATCTTAACAATGTACTTAAGTGATAACTTACCGATTGTGTTTATGAAACCACTTAACCTAACCGTATAGTCACTAAGTGTGAAGTTGAATGCATAGTTTTCACATGTTTTAGAAATCCATGCGTTTACACCACGTTCAATACATATTTCCGAGACTGACACATTAATTAATTACAAGCTAGGTTTTAAATACCTAGTTACTTAATGTAGTAACCATGTGTCAATTCTACACAATCTTCAAGGTAGGTAGTATTGATAAAATTATCTTAGATGGTTTATGTAGATTGTACTGGTTTCTCAATGAGTCACGTAGAGAACTAAGTATTGTTGATAATGTTATTTATATGAGGTACAAGATTGAGGAGAGGAGTAGGTCAAAAGCACTTGACGAATACGTTAAGTACTGTATGAGGCTTAGAGTTAGGAATAGGAATATTGATAAGTACGTGGAGGATATTGAGAAGTACCTCGAGAATATTGAGTACGTTGCTGACTTGTTAATCTTTGAGAAAACTGTACCACCTAGGTGGCTAGAGTAGTTTCAACGTTTGAAAATAGCTGAAAGAGCTGAGAAGAACCCAATCAAGAACATTAACACGTCACTTAACGTATATGTAATGTATGGTTTAATAACTGTCTTCGTAATTGCCTTGTAAGGTGGGTACGTATTGTACGTAAATATGTACACATTCTTACCCATTTTATTACTGATTTCACTTATTATATTACTTGTTTTACAGAATGCACCTACTTTACCATCTTCATTACCTGCGAATAATATACCCTTGAACATGTTTAAACGGTTTAAAACAGGTGCACCACTATCTCCAGGTTGTGCAAACGTGTTGAACCCCTGTGCAATAGCTACATCAACAAACTTATACGTTTTACCATTATGCTCAAGTTGAATTTCAGCACTTTCATCAATTACACGTGCTTCAGTGTATCCAGTTGTTGCACCTACTTTCCAAACAGTCTCATCTAGTTTAGGATCTTCAACACCTACTGGACTACTATGCTCAACAATACCAACGTAGTAAACAGCCTTGTCAACTGGTTCAGCCCATGCAATATCAACCTTATTCTCAACGTCTTCCCTTATTTCAACGAAGTCAACAAGTGTAAAAACAATGTCAAGTTGTGGATCACCACCGTCTAGTAACCCAGGTTGTACAATTGCATCACCTGACTTACCCTGGTTAAACTTTGCAAACACGTGGTTACAACTTATTGCATATATGTTCAAGTCTTCGTCAATTATGAACCAACCTAGTGTACCACGTGCATTCTCATCTGCTCTACTTACTGATACACCAGCTGGCACAGGTCTATACCTACTTGTGTAACCAACGTGTATAAACCTTAACTTACCAATTTGCACAATGTCAGTCTTTACACCATTTACCTCCTTTGGAATAACCTCATCTTTCCTAAGTTTATCCTCAGGAATTTTCCTAGTTACGTAGATTCTAACACAGTCAATGTCTGTTTGCTTACCCTTAACAATCTTCTTCTTGGGAGTTAATGAAACACCAACTACGTTTGGGTACTTGTATATTTCCTTCCTAAGTTCATTAATTACTTCCCTGATCCTATCCACGTTTTGTAAAGGTTTAATAAATCTCTTATAAGTCTTGTGTTCATGTGCTTAATCAACTTACTTTACCTAGAGTCTAAACCTAGTAAGGTATGTAACGTTGTTTGTAACGGTAGTGACATAAAGTATTGGATACCTGTTGCAGTTATTGAAACTGAAATACCTTCAATATATGTTAATGTTGAGCATTTTTTGACAGAGTGTAGAAACTTTAGGTTCATGTGTGGTAAAATTGTTGACAAGTTAATTGGTCGCTATGTCTCTACACAGGTTTTGCCAACATGTGAATTACTTGTACATAGTTGCAAACCTTGTAAACTATTTGAAAACGAGTTTATTAAGGTAGATGTGCATAATGTAACTTACTACCCATGTGTATACAAGTTGCTTGTGTTTACTGCACTTCCATTCACAAGAATTACATACGTGAGGAATAGGATAATTGTATATAGCACTGTCCAGTACCTCGACACTGAGCAGTTAAGTGCAATACGTGACATCACTGGTTTAAGAATTGGTGTATACACCTACTTCAAGTACGTGTATAGGCATGTTCCAATGCCTATGTTTGTACGTAAGATTATACACTGGGTCAAGGGATTCAGTAAGTACAAGTTTGCAATTGTTTTCAACAGTGAGTACCTGTATGACCTATATGTTGGTCGTAGTGTACCACCTCAGGTAGTTGATGAACTTGCTAAGTTAGTTACTCCTCATTTAGAAAGTGTTTTCATTGTTGATGATTCTGTAATAGATAGGCTCTTTAACAAGGTAGTGAAAGTGTATAAGTAATGGACTTACCAATAATTAACTGGTCTGTGTTAATTAACAAGAGAAGTACAATTGAGAGAAGGTACTTAACGTACGATGTTAATGTACGTGTTGCTAATGTTTTAGTCAATAGGTTTAACTTCCTGTATGTTAGTGTCTATGGAAGTAGTCTAGAGCAGGCACTTGATGAAGCTAAGAGAATGGGTATAATCGATGAGTACACGTACGCTAGGTACTTATACGAACTTCAGGATTATGTAATTAACAAGTTTGGTATTTGGGTAAAGACGAATGTCCCCGATGAACTAGAGAGTGAATTAACTAAACTAGGTTTTACACTTGTTAAAGACGTTACATTACCTGAACCAGTTAGGTTAGAAACTGAGGAGTTTGTTAAGTATGATTATATGGGTAGGAGCATTGGTATTAATAAGTTTGATATTGCTGTTTGTAGGAAAGCACTTCCAAACATATCAATATCGCCAATCGTAGTCACGACAGTATTTACATGTCCATTTGACTATAATGCAATCTGTATATTTAACAAAAGTGTTATACTTTACACAGTTGGGACATTTGAAAGTCATAAGATACTCTTTGATGCACTTAACAGGACTAGGTTTAGTTATGTTGTTCGTGAACCAGTTGGTATAGAGTTCATCAAGTTTGACAAGTTTACACAAATGGTAAATATTGTACTTACTGAACTTAGAAACACCGTTCCATACTTTACAATTGGTAGAGACTCACTAAATAGACTATTTATAATATGTGAGAGAGAGTATGGTGATAAGGTTCATGAAGTGTTTAAGAGACATGGAGTAACAGAGGGGTACGTAGTTATCACACCTATGTAAATCTATTCAATATTTAAGATATCTGTTATTGGTTTTTCTGGTTTTACAGCTTTTCTCAAAATTTTAATGAATTCATCATCTTCTGTATCAATGAATTCATGTGTTAGAAAGAGTGTACATAGTGACTTATTGACTTTTTTATGATACATACAGTACTTAGGTGGTGTAACTATTCCAAATATTGAACACTCAATAATTTTTACCCTACCTATGTAACTAAGTACATCAATGTATTTCTCAGCGTACATACAGTTAACACATGGAAATTTCCTAAACCCAAGCTTAACAACAAGCCCAAGTAAACTACATGCAATATTCATTAAATAACCTTCAAGTCTATACCTAACCCTTCTAACAAACCTCATTAACTTCCTCACATTAACCACTCTATACCAACCTTGCTTTACCGATTTTCAAAAGTGTGTAAATGTCATTAATTACGTAACCTCTGTACATTTCCTTTACACGTTGTATACACTTTTTCTCATCGAGATCACTAGATACTTTACATATAACTACTTCGCTTAGCATAGCCTTAACAAGTTCTCTAACGTTACCAAACTTACAAAGTTGCATAAGTACTCTTATGAATCTCGGTGCTGCTTTCCTACCGGTAAGTAACGAAATCATGTACCTACGTGGATCACTAGTTTTCGTAATGTATACAGTATTCACAACGCCTTTGAAAATAAGTGCCATTACGTACCTACCTTCCCTAAACCAAGTCTTGAAAAAGTCACTGTAACTAAGTTTAGTAATGTTTTTACCATCTTCAATCTCCTTAAGTACGTTACTAAGTTCTTCCTCTGTACAAACTGCGTCACTTGGTATTACACCAAGTTGCCTAAGTCTAATACATTCATTCTCAATACTCATGGATTTGTAAAAAACTAGACATTATTTAAAACAAGTGTGTAAATTAAGTCAAGTATTATCACTATCATCATTATTGCATATACATTTACACCTATTAACCATGTTACAAACAATCTCAAGTCTACTAACACGTTTCTCGAGATTAAACAACTTATGTAAAATAATTGGTATAAGTACATTAAACGTAAGTGAGATAGATGATAGTATTATCGTGATTGTTACACCATCCACATTTAATCACCTTCACCTCCTAGGCACGAAACTAAGTATTAAATACACGGCGAGTAACATAACAGCAATGTACATCATTTGCTTCATGAAGTTTAGTAAATTCTGTAACTCACTTTTTTCCTTCTCAGTCTCGTCAAGTTTTCTAGATATTTCAACTGTTGCATTAACAACTGGGTTATTCTTCGAAATTAACTCAGGTACTTTCTCAGGAGGTATTACACCCTGTACAGCACCCTTAATAATTTCCCTAGTGTAGTTAATTACCTGTTCTTGCGTACTCCTAGCGTACTTGTACATCAACTCTGTACGTTTCGTCTTCTCCTCCTCAATCCTGTAACTAAGGTATGCTATTGCTGTACCGAAACCACCTGCAATAGCTATGAAAATAAGTGCAATTACCCAAACTGGAACAGCCTTACCACTACAGAACCTGAAAGTAACATAGCACTCACTGTCTGTACATTCAATACTTTCAATAACTGCCTTATCACTAAGCATGTACTTAATGTAATCAATGTAATCCCTCTTCGTCTTAATCTTAATCGTTATCTCGTACACACGTTCCTTAAACGTTACCTTACCATTCTCAGCATCTTTAGCAAAACTCCAAACATCATTAAGGTAATAACCAATTACATTACCTTCACTATCTACTGCAAATAACTCAATGATGAAGAATATTCCATGTTTTGTAATGTCTTCACCAGTTGGGTCAATCTTCTTCGGTATTGGTATGGTAACTTCCTCACCTAAATCAACGTAACATACGTTAAACTTCTTATCAACCCATGTGTAACCACCTTCCTCAACCTCGTACGTTACCTCAGGCACTAGTGAAATAGGTTCAGTAACGTACATAACTGCCTTTAGTTTAACACCACTTGGTGCACGTAACTTAACAACCTTATCAAGCTCAGCTACACAAAAACCAAAATCGTATGTCTTTGTCTCGGATGTACCATCTGGGTAATACCTAGTTACTTGGTAAGTCGCTGTTCCACAGTTGAAAATACTGTATTGACTAGGTATTTCACCATCAAGTTTAACAAAGTAAATATCGGGTTTAGTAATTTTAACAGTCTTACGAAGCGTGTACTCAGTACCTTCGTACAGTGCCTTGTACGTTATTGCTACTTCAATATCCTCACCTTTTTTCGGAACTGCATCTATTTCAAATGGGTGAAAGGTAATCACTGGCTTAAATTGTTGACCTGGGTTAGCAATAACTAATGTACTAACCATACACTATTAAGTACTTACGTACTTATTTTTATATCTTTACCGTAGTAAAATCGCTACGAGTAGTAACAGTATTGAAATTATTGGTATTCCAAACACTGTCGATTTCAACAAGTCAATTTCTACACCGATGTAGAACGTTTTTACATCAATTACATTACCATTAGCATCAAGTAACTTAACATAGTACGTAGGTACTGGTATTACATCAGTATGTGCACTAAATGTAATCGATACGTCAATACTTGAGTTTGCTGAAATTGACACATCTTGTTCATTAAGTTTAGTCTCTTCTTCAAGACCAATCAATGTAAATGATTTTCTAGTTATCACAACCTTACCACTGAAAGCCTCTGAACTTGAGTTAGTAACTGTTACCGTTGCCTTAACCAACTCACCAGGCTTGTACATTGTCTTGTCTGTAGAAACCTTCTCAATATATACACTCATTACAATAAACCTACCATGTATTACCTATATATATCTTTTGGAAATTGTTAATATGTGAGTATCTTCATTTGCCACGACGGTGGAGTATACAAGGAAATATCAAACAACATTAAACTAAGTTGTGTAGGTTTTGAGGAAGTTAATGGAGTTAGGATGATTAGGTACGTTAACACGGGTATTGTACTACCTGATGAAGTTGTTATTGACTGGTGTATTAACAAGGTTAGTACATTTGACATTGTTGTTAAGTATAGGGATAGGATAGTGACATTGCTTAGGAAGTACCTAGAGGTGCTTAAACAATTAAACAATGAGAAGCGTCATAAGGCTAGACTCAATAAATGACATTATGAAATTTATGAAATTAAGTAATTCACTGTAATCACTTGGTTTATCAATTGTGAATACACCATCTATAAATTTTTCATTACCAGCAATTCTAACAATGTTCCTACCCTTCATGTAAATAATATCGAATCCATTTCCCGTAACTACAATCCTAATCCAGTTCCTACCGTATGGATGTTGTTTACATGCAATCAACCTTACGCAACCATGTTCAACAAGCATGATTACTCGATCAAGTTGTTTAACACCATTTAAAACATGTACACCGTTTTTAATCCTGTTCAAGTAATTGGCAATGTTCATGTAAATATTAACTACCTCAAGTAACTCACTTCTAATACCATTAATGGTTTTTTTACGTGGTTTCTGACTAGTTAGTAAGTTAATGTGTATTTCAATACTCATGTTTTATAGAATTGATGAGAGATATAAAAAGGAAATATTTGATAAAAATGGGTATTTAAGAAGGTTGTTATGAAACGAACTTGATTGGTTTAGGAACCATTGCCCAGCCCCAGGCGTCTTTAGTAATTGCAGTTACTATACTTACTTCAGCTCCTTCAGTCGTGATGTCAAGTTCTTCAGTATCTGGAACAGTTCTACAGTCAGGGCCAATACACACCATACCTCCTTTACCACCTTCTACATGTAATTTCTTGTTGTCGTAGTCAACCCATATGAATATCTTCTCACTTCTAATCATGTCACCTAAGAATACGTCAATTAACGCCAAGCCAACACCTGATGCGGCTGATCTAGCAATAATTTCAGGTATTCTAACTCTAGCACCTAGGTATGCCTCGACTCCGAATAAACCAAGCATTACAATTGCAGCACCTAGTACCTTCTTCCACTTTTTCATCTTTACAACGAATTTGTAGTATCCCTCTACTTTTTCAAGCATGTTCTCAACGTGCATGAATACGTCAGCTAATGCACCTTGTATAATTTCACTACCGTACATCCTAACTCTACCGATTATGCCACCGGCTGGTGCACCTGGTGCTGGTGCTAAAGCCATATTTATCGAGTTTTTAGAATTGTCATGTATTTAAAATTTTTTCTCTATTTCTCCAGTTCCTCAACTTGTTCAAAGAATGACTTTATCAGTAATTTAGCGCCTTCGAAAGTATCCATGAGATCACTAACGTTAATACCGAATTTCCTACCAATAAACTCGAATAAGTCTCTGGCAATTTCATCAAAAACCTTCTTATCCTTAATGCCTTTTTCACGTGCATCAACTGCCTTAATAATTGCTTCGCATAGTTTCCTAGCTGTTTCCTTACCTTCCTCGTCCTCTGGTTCACCAAGTTTTCTAGATAGGACTTGATATAGCTTCTCGGAGTCTCTTTCCCTTATTGCTTCTCTTGCAGCACCTAGAAAACCAAGTATTTGCATAAATGGTTTTGCACTGTCTAAAGCCTTCTTAACGTCTGGTAATTGCATATTGTAACTTGTTAATTAAGGTTTTAAAAACCTAATCACTAACTTGTTACACATGTATGTAAGAGTTTTAGTATGTACAAAGGATTTTCAATACCCATGTGAATGCAACGACCCTAGGATCTGTAGAGTTAGGAAGCATGACTATGTTGAACGTGTTTTAAAGAACATAAATTACAAGTTCAGTACTTTTTTCCGTAGGATTGACAATGGTTGGTTCATGACTGAGAAATGCATGTACATTGGCATAGCTAGGCAAATACGTGAACTTTTGCAAACGTACATGCCTGGGTGTAAAACATTATTCGTCCTTTGTCACGATGATGAAGTAACTGTTGATTACTATGTTAAAAATGTTAAGGCTGTTTTACCAGGTGTTGAAAGTCTTGCACGTAAACTACATGACTTAATAGTTAGTAATTACGAGAAAATTGCCAATGTTATTGGTTATGAAAATACGTACATGTTAATGACCTTTCTCAGAAACTTCTTCAAGTAAAGACGTATAGGATATTAACGTTCTTAAACCTTCTACTCAACTCGTTAATGAACCAGTGGTTAAAAGCTACGCAAATAGCTGATTCTGACATAGACATTGATGCGTATGTGTTATCACCATTTAAAACCTTCTTAAGAAACCTAACTACACCATTTACACAATCACTCATTATTACGTAAATCACCTCAGTTTCATTTTCTACAGTCTGTACAGTTCCCCTAATGTTGTAATTTTGAAAAACCTGCCTAAGAATGTCGAAGAATTCCTCAAGTTGTTTAGTACTGTATTTTCCAAAGAACGTAACTATAAAAGTCATGTCATTTTTAACACGTTAAGTAACTGTTATTAATCTGTTACGGTTGTCTAAACCCCCACCAGACCACTGAACCGATACTACGGTAATCCAAACCTTCTTAAACACTCTACGTATCGTTCCCTACAGACCATGTCTAGGTTTCTAACTTCTACACCAAGTACCCAAGGAAGTTCAGTAGCTTCAATACTGTACTCAAACCTATCTGGAAGTAAATACCCTCTGATTATGATAAACCACTCACGTTCATAAGCCCTTACACAACACCTAACCTCGACATAGGGCTCTTCCCTACAGGTTTCCTCGCCAGGTAAGCAACCTGTTTTAACAACTATTTCATAAACGTTACTGTATATTGTTGGTAAGTATCCAAGTGCCCAGAGTAAACACATTAACCTATGTACATACTCTGGTCTCAAAGGCATGGTATATATAGGTCTTAACGGTTTTAAAACACGTATGGTAATTTACGTAGCGGTTGTATATAGGGAAGGAAAGATAGATAGGATAATTGTTACACCATTTTACGAGAAAGTACGTGAGTTGGAAATAATTGCTAGGTTTGATAAGTTTTGTGAAGCTATTAACTTTGCTTATGAAATTGCTGAGAAGTATGAAGCTATTGTAGAGTGGGACATTGTGTACTTTATACTACGTAGGGGAGATAGAGCATTACTTACTTGGAGACCTGAGGATTGTACATGGGGTGAAGAATTGAGAAACTATGTCCGTTACTCAGATGCATTCGCTGATTTACATAGTTTAGCAGATGTGATGGACTTGTTAATAGAGTGGTACATTGAGGATGAGTGGCTTGAAACACTATGTACAACACTTGTGAAACCAATTGTTTATAAACTAGTTGAGAAACCACGTAAACCAGTGTATTAAATGGTTAAGAAACCAATTATGTTACAGGCATGGGACATTGTAAAGAGTCTAAAATGGATTTGCCCAATTACGAACGCCGAATTATTAACAATGCATAACGTAGTTACTAAGTGTTTAAAGAGAGAGAAGCTACCACAGGAGTTTAAAAACATTTTCAACTATTTACTAAATTGCTTAGACCCAGAGTCTAGGAAGTTAATACTTGAGTTATGTAGAGAAAGCCTATAGAAAGATTTTTAACAGCGTGACTAACCCTATAATCGATAATCTATGGTTAGGTACAAACCTAAGACAAGCCCAGCCGAGTTACGTGAAGAATACCAATTTAGGCACGAGACAATGAGAATTAACTACGGTAGAAAATTCGAGGCAGAGCAATCAGCAAAGAGGGCAAGTAATTTTGAAGAGGGTTATAGAGAACTTAGATGGAAAGTTGTTGAATTTGTTAGAGGTATATTTAAGTATAAGCCAGTTCCAATGAACATGGATATTCCACTACAGAACAAGATTAGTGAAGCAGTTTCTGCATATAATAGACTTGGTAGAGGATCAGCATTTCCACACTTATTAAGCTGTATGGAAATAATTGGTAAATACTTCTCACTTGGTATATTAGATGCTGAAGACATTAGAAAAATCTACACATTCCTTGAGAAAGAGGGAGTACCAAGAGACGACATAGTAACTGCCCATAGAATGGTAAGTGTTGTATATACCCTATTACCAGCTCCCTAAAACAACGTAACGTACATACACCTATTCCTTATAAAACAAAATTCACAATTCCTCCTTTCTTTAACAGGTTCAACACCTGTTATAGCTTTCTCAACCTCCTTAATCAAACCCAATCTCTCATTGACAATATCCTCACTGTATTTAATACTCCATACATTGTATTTAAATGTTGGTAAGTGAATAACAACAAGTTTTGCACGTTTCTTACCACTAAGCCACATATAGAGCTGAACTTGATTGATGTACCACATGTTAAGTCTGTATAACTTAGTTTCGTTTCTAGTGAACTTAAACTCAACAATTTCATCCCTAGTCAATAAATCAACTCTACCAACTATGGTATATTCATTGTACTGTTTCTCAAACACTACCTCACTTTCTAAATCACTTAAGTCCAAACCCGACAATGACTTTAACTTATCAACAACCTTCTCAACAAGCATGTGCATTACTTTACCGTTTATCAAAGCTTCATTAATTACCTCATCAGGTGTTGCCCTGTGGTAAATGTAGTACGTGTACCAGGGACAACGAGATAACTCAGTAACTGTTATGACATTACTTGGCAAGTCTCTCCTACCTCCCTTAAGTTCCTCAAGTACAAGCTCTATAACACGTGGAATAATAATTTGCGTAACCATATTACTCAATCTCAAGCAACTTACTCAAGAGGTTAACACCTTTGATAATCTTCTTAATCTCATTCCCATTATTAAACAGTCTAAACATGTTAACTATTACACAACCATTGATCGAGTTTAAGCAAATAATACACTTACTCATGGTTTAATAACTAACTAGATGATATTTAAAACAAGTACTTAAAATATTAAGATGTTACTAATCTCCTAACTACCTCTATGATAAATAGTAAATCAGTTAGTTCCATGAATGCACGATCTTTAACTATTCTAACATAGCCAACTACTTGGTAACCCCAACCAACATCAACAAGAATTTCCCACTCATCTTCATCAACTTCATTAATTTTAAATAAATTAGCTAGTTTACTAACAACTTCACTGAAGTAACTATGTGAAACATCGTTACAACCACCACCTATGCATATAAAAAACATTTTACAGTTCTCCAACCTATTGAGAATATATTCAATAACGTTGCTACTCACTGCATATCACCCCCTTACTTCAACTAGTTTAAACCCCATGTCCCTAACAATTCCAACAAGTTTATCAATTACATTACTTGTTAACTTACATAACTTCTTGTCTATGAAGTACTCAATGTAGATAATTACCACAATATTGTCGGATTTCTCAGTCATAATTACGTATATACAACTCTCAGAACCATTTTCACTAACTATGTACAGTTTGAGACATGTGTACAATTTATCAACATTTACTTCAGTAAGTAACTTATCAACTTCACTTGTGCTTAACGGATGTACAAGTGGTAAAATAACTTCACTATGTACAAAACTGACTAACCTAGTTAACAAATCAGCAACAGTCTTAAGCCTCCACATAACAATACTTTCCCTTCTTTCAAACTTGAAAAAATCAGTCACTATCGTATGCATAGGCATGTTAAAAATAGGAATATCCGTAATTTAAGTCAAATACGTATTTTAAGAAGTATTAACTAACGAACCTAGCACTATTTAAGTACTCAACAATTGACGTAACTACCTCACCCCATTTATTTAACAAATCATGAATGTACTTACATACACACCACTCAAACGACTTATCAATATCGCAGTTAATACCATAGTCAAAAATGAATAAGATAGGATCAAGGTAGTTAAGCCTAATACCAAACTTCTTAAACATGTTCCACAGTAATTGCTCAATTTCTAAGTACCTTGATTTACTAAGTACTTGAGAACCTTTGGTAACCTGAACAACATTGATTAAACCATGTCTCTTAAGTACATTAATCACATGTGTATCAATTGGCAAAACCTCAAAATCCATGAATGATAAAAACACTGAAACAATCTTGAACCTACGTGTTTTAAGTAATTTAGTAAGTTCTTCCCTAAGTACCCTAGAACTTAAGTAATCAGTCTTGTTACTCATGTAGTAATACCTAACGATACTGTACATGTTTTTAACTATTTTGAATCCCCTTTCAACACGATCAGCAATATCATACTTGAACCTAAGTCCAGAATCAAGTATAAACCTCTTAACGTCCCTAATATCCCAAATCCTAACATTACTCATGAGCATGTTCTTAAACTCAGTTATGCTTCTGTTAACTGGGTTAGCCTCAGTAAAACTACAGTATATAAACCATAGCCAGAAACGAGCAAAATCACTTAATATCACATTCGATGTATATCTGTAAAACGCCTTTATGAATTCACCACATCTCTTCCAAACTTCAACAACTGTATTTACAAACGTCATTTAACCACCCCAAGTACAGTCCTTAAGAAATGCCTAAGTTCACTAGTGTATATTTTAACATGTTTAACACCCTTTTCATCAATCCTCATGAAGATTCTAATGTTTTTACCTACATCAACTTCAACAGTTTCAACAACCTTAATATCATTACCAACAAGCACATACTCCTTAATGTACTTAATTGGGCAACCCTTAACAATAAAATCCTCAATAACATTAAGTAACTTAATAATATTTTCCCTACCGCATAACCTATATTCTTCAAATAATGCACTTTGAACATCAATACATTTATCACTAATTACGTAATCAAGTATACAAAGCCTAGTAAAGTTAATAATGTCAAGTCTCGTAATCATATTGCTTTTAAGAAAGTAAGTACTTTACTTAATGTAGCATCATCTAAATAAATTTCAATGTGTATACCTTCTGAAAAAGCAGTATATAATTTCTTGCCACTTACATCAAGTTGAAGCGTTCTTTCCTTAACAGCCTTAGCCAAGAAATAACAAACAGTCTCATCCTTATTTTTCAAAAAAGCTCTAATTGTCAATGTTCCAAAAATATCAGCAATAACCTGCGCATGATTAGTTACCTTAACCCACTCAAATGGCTTAACCTTACTTAAAAACTCCAAGACCTGTTGCTCCTGTGTCATACCTAGAACACTTACTAAACAATATTTAAGTCAAGTATGTAAAATGTAGACGATAGTACTTAATAGGTATTAGGTACTTAACCTAGTTAAGAAACTATGAATACAATGAGTATTGCACAGGAACTTACACAGGAAAGTCATGAAGAAAGAAAAAGTGAGTTAACTTTCAACAAGTTCGTAAGTGAAGTACTTAACAGTGTTGCACCAGGTTGTGAAAAACTACTCATAGTTATTAAAGTAGTTAGGTACGGTAACAGAACTGAGTTACATTGCGAAGAAGTTACTGACATTTTCAAGTTTGCACTACATAGAGCATATGAATTAACTAGGTTAAAAAGCGGTGAACAAATACATGACGTACTTAATGAACTTGGTATCGATATTAAACAAGTTATTCAACATCCAATGCTTAGAGCACCAATTATGTTACTTGAAGCAAGTCTAAAACAATTTGGTAAGGAAATTGATGAAGTATATGCATTAATTGATAAGGAAGTTAGTATACACGAAACAAAACAAATGTGTAAATATGTCTACACTGCTTCAACCAACATAGAAATTCAACCACTTGACTTAATTTGTGTACAGGAGTGTACACGGGGTTACCAAGTAGCTCTTGAAATGAAGAAAGTAGGTAATATCGATGATTTGAAGAAAGCTATTAAGGTTGTTATAGGTAGTGAATAATTAATTTAATTGCACTTGACTTACTCCATTCCCTAACCTGTGCAATTTCTGAAATCAACTTAACAATCTCATCAACTTTATTTTCATACCCTTTCTCAGTCATTACAAACATCCTAAAGTTATCAAAATCAATTAACACCCTAGTAACTGGATTTGTACTAACGTTAATACACACGTAGTAACTAAGTGTACCAATTCTTACACGCATTGAATAGTTAAGAAACGCATTAATAATCTGATCTTTACTGTATTTAGTTATTGAAAATTCCTTAACAATAAACTCCTTATCAACAATAATCTCCTTAATATCCTTATTAACAAGCTTCACCAATTCACGAAGTGTTAAAAAACTTGGATTATTAGCAACACCTTCTCTAACATTATCAACAAATGCAACAATACTAATAACATTTACATTCCTGTTAAACATATACTCAAGAAGTTCCTTAAAGTACTCAATTGGTATACCTGGGTAGAAAAACATGTAGTCATAATCACCAACCGTTAACCTACAGTTATCATACTTACATTCATAAATAGTTAATTCCCTAGTAATGTCAACACTTGTGAAATTCTCAAGAAACACTAAATTAATTGGGTTTATTGTCCTACCACTTTCGACAGTTAACTTCTCGGCAAGACCAATAATATCCATTTTACTTAAACTCGGCGACATGTACATACTTACGTACTTAACAATCCCATCTATGTTAAACAAGATCATGTTAATAAAAACTGTTCAAAAATATTTAAAACAAGTACTTAAATTACGCACGTATGCGGAACTGAACAAACCTGTATCACATTTTCAAAATAAATCAACACTACATAAAACATTTACGAAATATTAAACATGGGGTCTACATGAAGATAAAGAAAGTAGAGTTAAACCATGAATTAACACCAATTGAGCAAATCGAGTTACTTATCGAGATGCTTAGTCAAATGCCATTTGGTAAGGATAAGTGGATACTTGTGTCTTACGAAGATCACCCGGAAGTAACTGTATATGACCCAAGAACACATGATCCATGCATAAACATTAGAGTCGGTACAAGAGAAATTGAAATAGAAGTAAACCCAAGACTACCAGAAAGTAGAGAAATAGAGGATTGCCTAGTAGCAAAAATAGAACAATACTTAGGAATTTAAAAAGTTTGAAAAAATGAAGAAAAAAGACTTATTTAAAAAACCTTAAGTACTTTGTCTTAAACACTTCACAATTTTCAAAATAACTATTGCAAAAACTTTCAAACCTCTTCCCAACTTTTTTCCATTCCTCAAGTGGTAAAAGTATACACCTATGACCATCCGAAGTATTGCAATAAAATGGGCATTTACCAACTTGTACATTAGCAACATCATCTTCAAAACTATCTAACTTAGTTTGCCTACTTTCAACCTCTTCTTTCCTACGTTTATTCAATTCCCTCTCAACCCATTTCTTTCTAATATTAACCTTTTTAACAAGACCTTCAACCATTGTGTAAATAAGTTATTGCAAGTTATTTAAAACAAGTGCATAAAATAACTAACAATAGTACTTACAACAATATAATGGATTTGGTATCTTCAAAACCCATCTTACGAAAGCACTAGCGTATTTCTCAATAATCCTAATCACGTAAATCTTCTCTTTTTCCATAGTCGGAGTGTCGAAAATATCCGATACCTCTATTTCATAAACAACATATGCACTACACCTAACTGTATCACTACCCAAGTCCCTACTTGAAACATCCAAATCAGCATACCTAACTGCAAACAGGAATGCCTTAAGCTTAAGCAAATTTATTGACATATCGAGAATTAAGAAATTAGAAAATATTTAAGTCAAGTACTTAACCTTGATTTGTATTACCTTCAGAATCAGGTTTAGACTCAGGTCTCCTATACCTACTAGCTTCTCTAATGAACTTATTGATTTGCTTATCAAACCACGATGTACTCTCTAATTCACCAAGTTCCTCAAGTATACTGTACTTAACGAGTAACTCCATGAGCAACTCCTTAACACCATAACTAATCTCAGTAAGTCTATCCTTATCAATCTTGTAAACAACTTTACCATCTTCAGTAACTTCAGTCTCCGCAACTTCTTGAATCTTCTGAATCAATTTCTCAGTTAAGACACCTTTAATAACAAATGTCGGTATGTTCTTACTAACTGCTTTCAACTTTCTACCTCTTGCAATTGCACGTGCATGCTTAATAACATTCTCATCAACAACACCAAGACCTTTAAGAGTTGATAAAATACTATCAATCATAGACCTGATCTCAGGAGTAGGTAACCACTCATATAGGTAACACAATCGATAAACAAACCGCATAATATCACGTAACATATCAACTTGCCTAGATACGAAAAACACTTCAAGTAAAGCACGTTCAACATTATTAGCAATTTGCAATAATTTCACACATTCATCACTTTGTGGATTATCAATACAGGGCTGAAACCTTTCAAGAAAATCCTTATAATGCCTCTTAATGTACTCAAACCATTTCGAAACTTGTCTAGGACTCATTCTACCTTAGAAATAAAGCATTAAATAATATATAAAACTAGTATTAGACAATTAATAATATATACATATACTCACTAACGTAGAATTGAAAGGATTATTGACTTTAACTCTGCTGGACACTCCTCATTCCAATACACCAGTGACCTATCCTTAACAACTGCACAAAGCCTAATCCATCTACGTGGTGTAGTTGTTACACGTAGAATAGCCCTACCACGCCTAAGACTAAGATATGCATGTAGGAAATCAACGTATTTGTAAAGTTTCATAGCTGGTTTACCAAGACCATAAGTTTCGTAATCAACATGGTTAAGCACTATTGATCTATAGAAGTCAAACCAGTGAGTCTTATGAACATCCTTAACGGCTATTAAGTGAAAACCATTAGCTGTTTCACTAATGATAAAGTTGTTGCAATCAAGTTCAATCATGATACGTAGCATTAACCTACCGAGTTCCTCCATAGCCTCAAGTGTCTTACTGTCAAAATCTAGGAATATAAGTGAGCGTGTTAGTATACCAACGTGCCAACCTACGCCATACCTAGCTATTAACGATCTTGCATAGTTACGTAACCAAACAGCTCTATTACCAAGACTGTGTAGTAAGTATCTTTTAGTAGCTTCAAGAACATCAATATAACGCACTTCCTTATCAATACGACGTAACAAGTTGTGCTCCCTTAACCACCTATATACATCACTTTTATCAATTTGTTTACGATATTCTTCTTGTATTTCCTTAAGTTGTTGAAAACAAAGGATGTCAATACTGTACAAGTACTCGGGGAAGTATGTCTCGAATGTTTTAACGAGATCCTCAATGTAGCCCATTCTCTCACGTATAAGTGATTCAGGTACTTCCTCAGGAATGGGACAAGTATACTTCCTCCTAGCGAATAAGTCCCTAAAGATAAGTACTTCATGTCTCCTAACTGGTCTTGGTTTTAGTCTCCAAAGCTCAAAAGTGAACTTTATAGTTATAGACATATATGTTCCCCAAGATACCATGAAACCCTCTGGAAAATACTGTTCATATAGTTTCCTAGCTTTAGCACCTTTCCACTCCGTAAACCCTAACTCAAGTAATTTACAAAGCTTAACCATGAGACAATGAGTGAAAAGTTCCTCAAATATGACACCCTGTGACTCACGGTAATTAAACCATGCTTCCTCAGGTGTAACACGCCTAAACCAGTCCTTTTTCGACTGAACCCAAGAATCAGTAACCATCTCAGTAAATTCCTCAGCAATACACATGATCAACTTCCTTAAGTCCCTATACCTAAAGCAATGCCTATATGCACTATACTCCAAATGAAAGTCATAGACATCCTTCTTGATTTCCAAGTGAATGTGCATTAAAGTCCTCATTTAGAGTAAATATTGTAAGATATTTAAATCAAGTGCGTAGATTACGTAAATATACATGATTGAGACACGTGAAATAGAAAGGAAAGGAGATGTAAAAAAATAAAGGTTTTAAAGAGAGATAGAAACAAGATTTAATTACTTAGGTAAGTACTGTTTAATATCATCAAGTGCTGATTTCATTTTATCGTAAATTCTCTTAACAATTTCCTCATCAAGATATTCACAACTCCATGCAATAATGTCAATAAGATCTTCAAATAAGCTATAGATTTGCCTCTCAAAGACTGAAATCCTGCCACCAAATACACGACCATTACGTCTAAATCCTGAAGATATTGCAAACATTTCAACAACTCTACCATTTCTTGATAAACGCTTTTCAAAATATGCCTTAATAAGTCCAAAATTCTTAATGTATAATCTACATGGTTTACCTTGCTCAGGTTGACAATTGTCAAATTCTTCCAAGTTTTTACACTCTACAAACCTTTGATTAATAGTTGTTGATCTCTTGCCAAATTTCTTACC
>Ga0190369_1000014_pt1 | contig 26803 bp, 28 predicted proteins | sample 4872181213_MG_FD_165051 | JGI IMG/M metagenome (GOLD analysis project Ga0190369, IMG submission 165051) | Hydrothermal vent microbial mat bacterial communities from Southern Trench, Guaymas Basin, Mexico - 4872-18-12-13_MG | ecosystem: Environmental > Aquatic > Marine > Hydrothermal vents >... | reverse complement strand
GATCGTGACTGGGACTTCGTAGGAGACGTAGCTTTTTGAGATCACGTAGGCTGAAAGGAGATAGGATTTCGTCGTTCGAACGATGTTAACGAATTCTTCGAGCGTAGAATCCGTAGAATCTCTCCACTGGTGGAGATCGCTCCACCAGTAGACTTTGAATCTGGGCGGTTCTCGTCCTATGTCCAGTTCAAGTTGGAAAGTTCCGAATTCGCTCTCTACTCTTTTCGACGAAATTCTTTCGAGAAGTTCAGGATTCCTGCTGACGAGCGTAGTGTACGCTCGTAGGAATCTTGGATTCAGGTTTTTGTCGAAGATTGCTATCGTTTTCCTTCTCTTACCATTAACGAGTCTTACGAGAACTCCGTTCGGAATTGGCTCGTAGATGGTAGGATTGTCGAAGTCGTGGTAGATTTTCACGGGTTTTTGAGTTTCTAACACTTCTTTTACTACATCCAAATTCACGCTCATCGTGGGGATCATGCGAGCGAGGTTTGGGGGGAGAAGAAAGGTGAGAAGGAATGGAGAGAAAGGAAAGAAGCGGGAAAGGAGAAAAAAAGAACGAAAGAGGGGGAGGGAGCAGATAAGGAATGATAGGACAAAAATAGAATAAGAATAAAAATAAAATAAGATAAAGAGAAAGAAAAAGAATTAGTAAATGTAGGAGTATTCTCTTTTGAGTATTTTTTGGAGTTCTCTTTCGAGTTCGAGGCTTAATTTTCTCTGTTTTTCTGAGAGGAGGTTTAACGGGGACTTTTGGACGAGTGGGCCTACTATAGTGTATTCTTCGAGTGGTATTGGTTCGATTTTTTCAAGCTCGGCGAGTGCTCTGCGGGGATCGGTTTTTAGGAGTTTTATGATTTCGGGAGACGTACTCGGGGAGGTTTTCGATCTTAACGTCCTCGGTTTTTATCTTCACGGGAGCACCGAGTCCGAGCGGATTTGGCTTGTATACGGTATCTAATTTTAACAACCAGCTCGCTCGTGATTAGGACGTCGAAGTACTCGTAGCCTTTCCCAAAGAGAACTTGCCAGTTTCTCGTATTCTCTTGAGATTATTTCAGAGAGCTTTTTTAGGGGGATTACCGTCACCTGACCTCCTCCCCGCCCTGAAGGGCGAGGGTTCCCCAAAGGGGAACCGGCTCTTGCCCCGTCTCACGACGGTGTCATCGCCTTCGGTTGGTGTCATTGGGCCGGGTCAGAGCGACCCTCTGGTTAAGAGTAGACGGTAAGACTTATAAACTTTTTGGTGGTTTGGTAGTAACGTGAAACTCACGCTAAAGATGAAAGTTAGGGGGTTATCTAAGTCGAAGCGTAACGAGTTAAGAAAAGCGATGGAAACGTTCAAACGAGCGGTTAACGACTGGATAGACGTAGCTTGGGAGCACGAGATTACGGACAGAGCGTTGCATTCTTTAGCCTACGAAGAGTTAAGAAGGAAGTATTCTAATTTACATTCAAACTCGTTACAAGACGCTATGAACTGGGCGATCCAAATAGTTAAAACCGAGCTAAAACTCAACCCAAACAAGAAGCCAAAATTCAAGACGCTAATGATATCCTTTAAGAACGTTGATTTCAAGTTTGAAAACGACGGTTTCGTTATCCCGTTAAACGGTAAAAGAGTTTTTGTGCCAGTCTACGTGCCCAAGAAGTATTACAAGTGGTTAGTCAACGGAAAGTTTGGTCGATTATATTTCAAGGAAGAAGACGGAGAAATTTACGCTTATCTAACTGTCAAAGTAGATGAAAAACAACCATACAAACCAAAACTGTGGTTCGGCGTGGACTTGGGCGTTCACAACCTCGTGGTAGTCGCGGACAACAAAGGTAGAGAAATTCTTAGAATCGACGGAAAGACTGTTGATCGTTACAAAGAATTGTTAGAGAAAGAAAGAGCCAGAAGACAAAAGAGGCAAATGAAAGAGTTTAACGTCAAGAAACACGAGTACGGTCACAAGCATAGGAACTTCTCTCGCTACGTTAACCACCTCATTTCCAAAGAGGTCGTTAAAAAGGCTAAAGAGCACCAAGCTTGTATCGTCTTAGAAAAGCTTAAAGGTGTTAAGAGGAAGTCCGCTAAAAAACCCAAGTGGGTTAGAAAATTGCTTCACAGATGGAGTTACCACGATTTAATCCAGAAGATAAAGTATAAAGCTAAGCTCGAAGGCGTGCCCGTCATCGAAGTATCCCCAAGAAATACTTCAAAGACTTGTTCAAAATGTGGTTACGTCTACAAGCGTTTCAAAGATCAAAGACTGTTCCACTGTCCTAAGTGTGGCTCAGTCATCGATAGAGATTTGAACGCTTCAACCAATATCGCAAGAAAAGGAATGAAAGAATTTAATAAGCGGGCTTTCCTCCCCGCCTTGAAAGGCGAGGCTTCCAGCCCGCAAGGAGTGTGAGATCACCCCTCTAAGCGAAGGCTTCTCCGATTCGAGTTCTGAGGTAAGCAGCCTTGTTTAAGGCTTTGTGGATCATCGTGAGGATTCTGTAAGTATCCCAATCTTGATATCCAATAAAGCTTTCTTCTCTTACGATTAATTCTTCTCTAATGTGTAGAACGTCTTTTAGGGGATAGATTGTCGTTGCGAGGACGTGTTTGCACGGTCTGGCTCTGAATTCTCCCCACTTGCAATTACAGTAGAAGTCGATGTATTTTAATGGTTCTACGAGCACTTTTACAGTGTACGTCTCGTCGGAACTCTCGCTTGGAACCTCTGCAATGATAGAATTATCCGTGATTTCCAAGACTCTAAGTTTTTTAAGTAGTCTAATAGCTTTTGGGATTTGTCCTTCTCGCAATCTTGAGCGGTTGCGAGAGTACCATCCTACTGTTTCGAGGTATTTTTCGTCGGTTTCAACCTCGTACAATCTTCTTGCCGTTAGTAACAAGTTTAAGGCGAGCAGTACTGTCTTCATCTTCTCTCACCGTTTGGTTTTGGAGGGGGAAGAATTATAAGTGGATTACTAAAAAATCTCTTCCTTCGAGTATTTCGGCGATAATCGAACGGTGGCATTTTTTCGGATTTCTCTCGTAGCACATTAGGACGGTTGGTACGTCGTTTGCGATTCTTTCAAGCTCTTCGAAGGCTCGGAAATTCCTCGACAAGTGTTCCAGAAACTTCATTTTAAACGTGTGCCAACTGATTCTACCACTCTTGAATGCTTCTCTGAGTTTTTTTGGCGTTCCGAGTTTTTTGAAAGAGTAATAACGCAACCCCTCGCTTTCGAGTTTTTCTTTCAAGAACTCGTAGGAGAATTCAGTCCTCTTACTGTACGGGTTCGCTCGAACGTCCGCAACGGCCGATATCCCGTGCTCGTTCAGGACGTCCAAGAAATCTTCGAACGTTCTCCCCTCGTAACCGATAGTGTAAACTCTTTTTAGAGAGAGCTTTTTTGGACGCGGGGATAAAACGAAGGTTTTGAACATTCGAGACACCTCTTATAATTAATAAAATTATGATATCATATATACTTGAGAGATGCAGCGCTTCAGTGGTTCAAACCCTGTCTCGCTTCTTCTTTTCGTTTAAGTGTTGGATTTGGACTTTGAAGATTCTTCTTCTCAGATCGTCTAAGAGTCTTCGCTCGTATTCGTTTAGCTCGTCTGGAAAGTCTTTTGCTATGTTTTCGGGGAGTTTGTTAGGGTAAAATTTTTTGAAGAGGTATTTATAAATTCTAACCCACTCTTCTTTGAGTGGTGCCGTGAGACTTGTAGTGTGCAAGTAGAGAAGCGCTTCGTACTCTGTTGCTTTTTCTTCTTGGATTATTTTGAGAGAATTTGCGAGTCGGTGTAATTTTGCTTGGAATTGGAGTTCTTCGTCTTTGAGCAAGTCTTGCCATCCTACGAGCGGTGCGAATAGTGCGTATTCGATTGCTTTTGCGAAGATATCCTCACGAGCGACTTTCATCGTTTGGTGTTGCGTGAAAGTCGTAGCAATAGACGATAGAAGTTGATAGCGCTATTCGGACACCTCGTTTGGAGTCGTAGAGAGAGAAGGAGAAGAGACAAAAAAGAAAAGAAAGGACGAGAAGGGAAAACGAGTAGTAACGAGCGATCTCCCTGAAATAATCGGATTATAATCAAAAAAGAGCACGAAAGTGGATCGTGGTGCGGGAATGTAGTATATCTCGCTAAAGCTACAAGTTAGACAGGTTGTCTTCAATGTAAAAGAGTCTCTGACACTCGCTAACGCGGGTTTTGCTTTCAATCCTCTTTTCATCGAGCACAAGTGATTGTACCAGTCAAAGTGATACCGAAAGACGCTCTCTTTCAATCCTCTTTTCATCGAGTCACTGAAGCACTACTTTCAACATATTACCTAATGCTAACAAACTTTCAATCCTCTTTTCATCGAGATTCGTAGTTGTCATAGTGAAGTGGTGGAACACCGATGTGACTTTCAATCCTCTTTTCATCGAGCGGAATTGTTGAGAAGTTTAAAGCTGTAGTTGAAAAGCTAGGCTTTCAATCCTCTTTTCATCGAGTCAGACAGAGTAGCAGTAATACACGAGATATACGCAGATAATTCAGTCTTTCAATCCTCTTTTCATCGAGGAAGCCTTCGACAACCTCACGGAGCTAAAGCAATTTTTAGAAGACTTTCAATCCTCTTTTCATCGAGCGTAGCCGAATTCTATTACATCATCACCTGCTCCACTAAACTTTCAATCCTCTTTTCATCGAGATTGGAGATCACAACGCAAAGAATACGGTAATCACGGATCATCTTTCAATCCTCTTTTCATCGAGGGTGCGTAGATGGCAATCATGGGCGCTCATGTAGGCGATGTAGCTTTCAATCCTCTTTTCATCGAGTTAAATACGAGCTTTTCGATAGGTTTACTAAGATCGACATCTTTCAATCCTCTTTTCATCGAGCTACTATGTAAGATGTGGAGCTAACACTAAAGTAGAGTATTCGCCCTTTCAATCCTCTTTTCATCGAGGAAATACAGGATGAAATAGTTTTTGCTTGCCCGATATGTAACCTTTCAATCCTCTTTTCATCGAGCTGCTAAGTTATGTCTTGGTGATGGTTCTACTGAAACATGGTTCTTTCAATCCTCTTTTCATCGAGAAGAAGCGGGTTCGGCTCGGTTATTCAAGTTCGAAGGTGTCTTTCAATCCTCTTTTCATCGAGAGGTTGAGGTTGAAGACGGAAAGGTCAAGGAAATCGTGACTTTCAATCCTCTTTTCATCGAGTTAAGTCGAAGCGGACGAGGGTTGTGGTGTTGTTCAAGTCTTTCAATCCTCTTTTCATCGAGTTCGATGAAGACGTTGGAGATGTAATAGGAACAGCACACGTCTTTCAATCCTCCTTTCAATCCTCTTTTCATCGAGGAATTTAAGATAGCTAGATACGAAGGTGCTGAGTACAAAACTTTCAATCCTCTTTTCATCGAGTTCCGATTATTAGGCAATTGCGGTATTCTGACGGATTACTCATACTTTCAATCCTCTTTTCATCGAGGGAGAAACTGATCAAATAGAGGAGCAGAACAATCAGGTAGCTTTCAATCCTCTTTTCATCGAGAATAGTTATACGCCCATTGTCTCCATGCACAATACGGACATCTTTCAATCCTCTTTTCATCGAGGGAAGATTACCATACGAGGTCGTAACAGGCTCAGTGAAGAAAACTTTCAATCCTCTTTTCATCGAGGTCGTGTTTAGCAATGGATCTGGGTTTTTAGGAACTCCAACTTTCAATCCTCTTTTCATCGAGTCTGGTGCGTTGAACCTCAAAACGATAAAGTCTTTAAGTTCGATAACTTTCAATCCTCTTTTCATCGAGAGTTCTACCCAAGCTCGCCATGTTATTTCCTTTGTCTTGCTTTCAATCCTCTTTTCATCGAGCCCCATGTATCAGTTGATTTAGCGCCAACCGTAACAATGTTCCATATTCTTGCTTTCAATCCTCTTTTCATCGAGATGGCTACGCCGCTTGGAGACATAGTCATTCAGGAAAACGACTTTCAATCCTCTTTTCATCGAGGGTTCTAAAACTTTTCAATGTTGATCCAGATACGCTAAAACTTTCAATCCTCTTTTCATCGAGGAGATTGCCAAAATTGCAGAGATGGAAGCTAAAGAGTATCTTTCAATCCTCTTTTCATCGAGTAATGAAATATAAAAATCCGGAGGTGGTTTAATGCCTAGGCTTTCAATCCTCTTTTCATCGAGTTTATTTACTTAAGATAAGTGGTCAAGAGGCTATTAACATCTTTCAATCCTCTTTTCATCGAGAAACATAAACGAGATATGCAGTCTAACTTTGTCTCCTCAACCGCTTTCAATCCTCTTTTCATCGAGTACTACTGAAAGATTTCATCGCAGAAATGAATAAAGGAAGAAACTTTCAATCCTCTTTTCATCGAGTAGGTTAATCGAAGAGCTGATGAAGAAAGTTGAGATGTTGAGAGAGGAGCTTGACTTTCAATCCTCTTTTCATCGAGTATAATTGTAGACGACACTTCAAAGGTTACAAGGGTTAGAGCCTTTCAATCCTCTTTTCATCGAGAACAGGATTCATAAGAGCGGAGCAGATTGGTAAGGGGAGAACGCTTTCAATCCTCTTTTCATCGAGGAAAGCTCGTACAGGAGGGAGTGCAAATGTTCAGAAAACAAACTTTCAATCCTCTTTTCATCGAGGGTATAGGGTTCGAACGATACTTAGGTTACCGAGGTTATATAAATTTTGCTTTTAGGATTAGCATCTCGAACAACTGTACCTTATCACAATTTTTATAACCTATCTCAAACATTGTTCGAGAAAATCTTTATATACTCCTTACTACTTCCCCCATTCAATCATTTTTATAATTCAAAATGTTCGAGATATCCATGATTTTTGGAACATCTATAACGTCAAATTGAAGCTATTATAGCGAAGTTACTATAAGGCATTAGGTGTAATCACATAAACACTCAAGAAAACAACTCGAAACACTATTGAATGAATTTAATCGAACTTAAAAATGTTCAACTCTCAACGATATACCAACCGTGACCGTAACTGGATCTTTTACCTATGTGCGAAAGTTGACAGAAACCCAACAACTTTCTCAAATTTGCCTTTAGCTTACCCGAGTAGACAATTTCACCGTGAATGTAGGTTTCTCTTTCGTTCTTATATACGAATGTTCTCCTATTAAGATTCGGTGAGATCATAGCGATATTCTCAGAAAGTCTTAGGATTTCTTCAACGCTAACATCGAGTTCCTGCCTTAGATACTGATACCTTATTGAGGAATACTTCCTAAGCATGAACGTTACGAGATCTCTAAAGCTTGGCTCCGATATTATAGCGCCATTTCTTAAAAGCCTGAATGGAGTTAAAAATTTAATCTTAAAAACTCTTCCCACATCGACCTTAAGATCACTATCCTTCACGTACAACCTTGAGTTGTACATCGTTCCATCTTCAAACAGAAACTCCTTTTCGTTTTTAAGGGGATTTTCGACAAAAACTCTCTTGACTTTTAATTGACCTCTACAATCTTTAACTCCCAATCCAAACCTACACATAGAATTCACAGCACTAAATACTTGATCTTCAAATTCTACCGCATCTCCAAATAGAACCAACGAAAATTTAATAACATCTCCAGGCTTATATATAGTTCTTGATTCAAGAGGGGGTTTTACGACGTAAGGCTTTGTGTAGTGTTCGATTTTCCTTAAGACTATTCCTTTCGTTGTAGTCCTAAACAGATAGCCATACGGACACTTAAACAGTAGTGAACACCTATGACAATCCCTTAAATCATTCATGCAGTATAGCTTCTTGAGGTGATATCCCAATGCTCCCCTAATCAAATTACCCTTCCAGTTTGGAAGCTTTGCAGGTTTCAAAAATTCAAGCTCGAACGTGTAAACTCTGGCAACCTTCATTTTTAGCACTTAGTCAAAAAATTTTAAATTTTTATCCCAATATCAAATTCACCAGCTCTGTCGTTTTTACCTTAATAGGTTTTCTCTTTTCGATTTCTATTAACCCTAACTCTTCTAAACTTGAAATGTGTCTTCTTATAGTGCTGACATCCTTCTTTAGAGCTTTTGAAAGCGATTTTACGTCTTTATACCCATGAGCTATTAGCTTAAGTATTTCGATCTTTTCTTCTGTTAAGTTCTGCCTTATCTCGTGTATTCGCAGTAGATGTTGTGGTATTTCTATCAAGCCTGAGAAGTCTTCCAATTCTATTTCCAATCTGACATTCCTCATGGGTTTTATCATGAGTGCCAAGAGCACTGTAAGTGCTAAAGCTCTCATACCACCACTCAAGTTGACGATTAAGTAATAATCCTTAAATTTGTCAAGTAATTTTAAAACATCTTGTATTCCATTTGTGAAGGTCTTCACGTCTATTTGTACGAGTTGAACTTCCACATCGTATGATCTCTCTACAAACGCTTTAATCCACTCGTAAGCCTTTCTAACCTTTTCAACAAGTCCAGCGGTGATTAGGATTATCTTATCCCCTTCCTTGATTCCGTGCCTTAATATTGCCCTACAGCAAAACTTCTCGTCAAAGCCCAAAGTGAGGATTAATGCAGTTCTCATGCACTTTATATTTGATAATGCGAGTATTTATTTGTTTTCAAGCTAAAGAGCGATAAAAAAGCTTTTATAGGATTTTTGCGTAGTATTATCATGGAATTTGTAAAAGACATAGCAGAAGTCTTGGCTGTTCTCATAGCGGAAAAGGGCAACTACACATACGTTGACAAGTTGGGCTACGCACCGTCAAAAGATTTGGCAATTTACTACTTAAGAGAAGCGTTGAGAGATTTACACTCCTTGCTTAGGAGCAATCAAAAATGGGATAATCCCAAGGCTAAAGCAAGGGCTGATCAGATCAATTTTGATAGGGTTGAGAAGGGTATTCAAGATTTAGCTAAACTCGATCCAAAGGATAAGAAAAAGCTAAGGGAAGTTACAGCCCTTATCTCAGCTAAAGCTCTTTCCATTTCTGCTGAAATGATTAGGGAGGGTTGAACATGTTTGTCTCGATAAGGGGTAGGGTTTTGATAAACGTCGAAGCTTTAAACATGACTGAAAGCGTTGGAAACTACGTAAAACACAGAAGAGTTCCAGTTATAGTTCCAGAGACATATACAACCTATTTCGTTCCAGCTATAAGTGGAGAGTCAATTGCTCATGGATTTCAGGTTGTTTTGGCTGAAGAAGCTAAGAAGAAGGGTTTGCCTGTCTGTAAATTATGTGAAAAAGGCATATTTCTGAAAAGTACGAATGAGAATGTTTTTAAGGAATCATTTGGACAAGATCCGCCAAAAGATGAGTTCGAATTTGAAAAGACCGTAATTAGTAATTGCCTAGTTGAAGACATTGGTGGATTTTTATACGCCCCAAAGGCTGGAGGAAATGTGAAGAGAACTTCAAACTTCTACACTGGATACATGATTCCGACGAAAGAGGCTTTGGAGAATGTGGTAATTGAACCACAGTTGCATTCAAGATATGCACTTGGAACACCATTCGTTGAAGGAGGACAGGGACAGATGATATACTACGTTGAACTGTCTTCAGCCGTCTACACGTTTAGCTTTGATCTGGATACGAGATACATAGGTAGAGCTACTTTTGTTTACGATAAGGCTGGGCAAGATATCGTGAACGATAGAAAAAAAGAGAATTGAAGTAACATTAGATGCTATTCAGAAGTTCCTGATAGAGTTTACGTTCGGTGCAAAGAAGACGAGGTTTTTACCAGTGATAGAATGGGAATCACTTGTTATAGCAATTAGCGACGATGTTTGGACAGTTCCTAGCCCCTTCGCAAAGAATTACGTAGATAAGTCAAAAAAGAAAGTGGATAAAGTAAATTACAATACAAAGCTATTCGTGTTTCCCGATGATGGAGAGTTTGAAGAGGTTGTAGTGAATGCAATTGAGGAAGCTAGGAAAAGGATATGATTGGCTTCATAGTTGATGTTGAGTTTGTCTGGGGATTTCAGGCGAGAATAGTAGGACTATCAAAAACTTCTCCTTCTTTTTACTATCCACCGCCAACAACATTTTTGGGTGCTTTAGCTGAGGTTATAGCTAAAGATGAGGGAATTGGCGAAAAAGAGGGGAAGAAAATAATTCCAAAACTCAGTGAGAACTTGCTTGCCATTGGAGTAAGATCGATCAACTGCGTTCCCATCAAGTATGAAGATTTGAATAGAATTATAACAGTAAAAATTACTTCTGGCAAACTTTATCCAAATCCAAAGGATTTGGCAAAATCTTTTGATTCCCCAGCAAGGGGTAAGACAATTTTATCGAGCCTAAATGACGAGGCTCCAGCTATCAGATGGTTTTTAGTCTTCAAGAGTAATAAAATTAAGTTTAACAGTGATGAAGTCTTATTGAGTGAAGAACACTTCTGGAAGATTCACAGATTGGGTTCAAAGGAGAGTAGGGTTTCTGTTACTGACATTTTGAAGACGGATAAATTAGATATTAAAGATAAAGTGGTTACAAACTACAGTTTTCCCGTCACTAAGTCAATTACGATCGTTGATAGTAGAGGATATTGGGAGTATGAAGTCTACGTAAACCCATTTGAAGTTAAAAGATACGATGAGAAAGAAAATCCAGTGACGAATTATACGGCTGGAAAAAAGACCATACCGTTTAGAGTTCCAATTCTGCAAACCTTAAGACAGCCGAGGTGTCGTGTTGAACTCATCGACAACGTCGTAGCCTACAAGTTTGAAGATGAGGTGGTGGTAGGATGGTTAAGATAAACCTGCCAGTGGATTCAACGTTTTTGAGTGAAGTCATCCACGAGGGTTTGTTACAGTATTTAAGCAATGATAGATCGTTCTCCAAAGCGTTCAGCGAAGCTATTAATAAGATACCAAAGGATAAAAAACTAACGCTCTCTGGAAACGACATTAGTATGATTAAGAAGATTAGAGGAAAGGAAAATCTTAGAATCGGTTTTCCAGAACAACTACTTCAGCTGTTAGACGATAAATACTCGAACGAAGTTATTTACGAGCGAGTTAAGGATAAGGAAAATTACACAAACTTACTTTCAGTTGATTTTATAAAAGAACTTTTAGAATGTGAAGGTTTAAATGATGTCAGAATTGAGGACTTTTCATTGATACTGAAAAAGGGTGAAGTTGTAATCGGTAGAAAGGAGATTACAGCTCCTCAGATACTAAAAGTCGATAGGTATACGGGATACACTTCTTTAGAAACTGAGTTCGTATCGAGTCAGCTGACCCTTTACATATCGAAGGAGATAGCGTTACTGTTTCTTTTGGGAATTTACTCGTCGTTCATTACAACATTCAGACAACAGCAACAGGCATACCACTACTTCTTGTTCTTCTCACCAGATGAAATTCTAAAGTTACTGAGCGAACCTGGCAATGTGATAAGGAAATACTTCTTGGTTAAAGATGCTGTAATGGAGAAGCTGGCAACGATTCTTGGAAAATCTACATCAAACGAACTTCTGCTACTCGAAATCCTTCTAAGCGTAGAACTGCAAGAACTGATGGATCGAGAACAGCTCGATAAGATTTCATTGGTGTTGTTTAAGATCGCTCCGGAGGGTCAGACGTATAAGATCTACGAGCAGATACCCATAACAATCTTTAGAAATCCCAACTTTTATCAAATTGTTGATAAATACTTCAGAGACCCGCAGGAGTTTTGTAGAAAGCTATCGGAAGCTTTAGCACCAGACAAAACGATATTCAGGGCTCTTGCAAGTTTAAATACTAGGAACAAGTTTAGCGAAGCAGATAACGTTTTAAGAGCTGTTCAAGAGCTTTATAGGTTCATTATTCTTGGAGATGCTCAAGGATGGTTTGGTTTTGTAAGAGAATTGTGGGATTGTTATTCCAAACTTGCAAATAGTTCCGATAAGAGGGAAAGTAACAGAGCTAGGGAGTACTTTAAGGTTCTTAGAGATTTAGCATTTGTTTGAGTTTGTAATATCTTAATAAGTATATAATATTCCCAAATTTATACACCAAATTTAGAAAAAGCATAAGGACAAGGTGTATAAAAATGAGAAGAATCTTATTGATGGTTTTTATGATCTACCTTCTCTATTCTTATAGATTCTGTTGAATATTCTATTACTTCCTTAAGCCTATCTTCATCATATGATAAAAATACATCATTCCCATTCCATTTAACATAAATTAAGTCCATTGCAAGTCCCGAATGAGCTATGAAATTTCTAGGATCGATATCTTGCCTTTCTTTAGCATCATCGGTTGTATCTTTTTTAATAAAGTTAAAAACTTCTAAATACCTCACTCTCTCCCCATGTAATAGCCTTTCTTTAATTTCTCCCTCTTTCTTTATGGCTCTTTTAACAAACTTTTTAATTATATTAATATCCCGTTTTGCAAACATTTTAATCTTCAGTATTTTCTTAAAGATGATGTCAACTAAAGACTCAAGTTCTTTTGCAGAGAGTTCTTCTTTTGGAATGTTGATATTAGATTTATCGAAAGTTGAGTTTAAGATTTTGATTAGGTAAAACAATTTCGAAATCGTTTTAAAATCGTCTGATAAATTCTTATTACGCTTTATCTTTTTCTCCTTAACTTCAATATTCTTGAGAAACTCCTGAAACTCTTCATCTAATACTGATTCTAGCTCATTTATTTTTGGATAAAACGTTGCAAAAACAAGGGGAAAGCCATTGGCTAGTGAAGCTATAAAAGCTACTAACTTTTCGTTACTTACTTTTGAATATATAGGTTTTGGATGAATATATCTATCCTCAACTTTCCTTATGTGGAGAATGGTCTCTCTTAAGACTTTAGCTTTTTCCTCACCGATAAACCCCTGCGGGAACGGTTCCGAATTCAAAACGACGAAATGGACATTTCTAACAAAGGCTGCAAGCCCAAGAAGATTATTAAGTGCGCGATAAATAAGTGTAGGCATAAAGTTTATGCCATGAGTTAAATCTAGATAAACCTCCAAGTCATCCACTGGTAACTCCTTAGCGAGTTTGTAGAGAATGTAATGGTAAAAATCGAGCATTTCTCCTTCTACAGCTATATTTGGAAAAATCCCAACACCTGGAGCTACAATAATTTTTAATTTTTCTTCACTGATAAATTTACTGAACTTCTGCTTTAGTTCTGGATCTAAAATATTTTCTAAAATTTCTTTTTCCAGAAACCACTTGATACGATCTTTAACATCCTTTTCAACATCTAAATACTTCGAGAAATTTTTTAGCTCAATTTCTGGCTTTCCATCTCTGTTTCTAAAATTTGCAATGGTATCAAGGGCAATGATTATTATCTTTTCTGGTTTTAAGACTTCGATTAAAAGAGGTAGAGAACTTTTACTTTTCAATTTAATTCCTTTAAATTCGTAAGTTATCTGTTCCCACTGGAAGGGATTTCCCCAAGGAACCACCAAAACCTTCAACAACTTACACCTCCAAGAAATTTCATTACAAACCACTAAGATCTCAACCAAGCTATGAAACTATCGATGTCCATTGGTTCAGCCTTAAAGGGGTTAGCAAGTAATTTCCCATTGGTGTCTTTAGATATATCTACAACATAGAACTTTGCATCTTTAATTGTTAGGTTACCCAATCCAGCACTTTTTCTTGCACCAATCGAGAGACCAAACATCTTGACGAATTCGAGTGTTGATGCAAAGATCTTTGCACTAGTATCTTTGTAAATCTCGCCAATCATAATTAAAGGAACTTCTATCTCTACAGCTGTCGTTTCAACAAAGTATAAAGTTCTATCCCTTACAGTTCCGTTATATCTATCCACACCAATTCCAGCTCTTCTCTCCGTATTTGTTGATAAAATAGTGTCTAAGAATCTGACTCGTGAAGCCCAAACTTGATTTCCGAAAAGTTTACCTACTGGACAGTAGTAGGATAAGTATATTCTCAATAAATCTTCTATCTTTTTTACCTTTATCTCATCTTCAGTATACCCAAGCTTTCTAAGAACTTCTGTTACTTTTTCACCACCCTTTAGAAAGTCCCCAAAACCCTCTATAGCATCTCTAAATCTTTCGTAATATTCCGATAATTCTCCAAGATCGAGGAGACATTCAACAGCAAGTTTTTCAACTTCGCTCATGGGTTGTGAAGGAGCAAGTTTTTCTGCTATTGCCCTGAATGCTCCTTTCCAACTCGTCGATGGAATTATCAGTCTACCATCAGGTAGTCTCAGCATATATAGTACGTTCGATTCACGAGTGCCACCAATATGCAGCGGGGTTTTCGCTTCAAAGATTATCTTACCTACAAATTTGAAGTATTCCATGCTATCTCCTCCCAGCCGCCAAATATTCGGAAATTGGTGTCAGAACGTTCAGCCCAGTTATCCAAGAGTCTTCGACTTCCAATGGGATTCCAACTGCTGATATTTCAGGTTTAAAGTGCTCGACTTCGGCAACTACTATAGCTCCACTCTCTACTATGTCTATGATAGGTCTTGGCTTAGATTTTTCTATGTCCCAGCCAGTCTGCAATTGCTTACATCTTCCATAGATTTCTCGGATTCTTATAGTAGCTCTATATGGTGTTTCAATTGACCTAAGTGGTGTTAAAGCTGATAGAGCATAAAAGATATTTCCATCAACTTCGACTTCATATTCCTTTGTAAATTCTATTACCGCATGTCCAAAACCTCTCGAAGCCCCCCTACCTATAAATATCTCAAGTCCGTCAATTTCGATTTCCCCTGGAATTCTAAGCCTCGCCCAGAACTCAACACCTTCCTCAATCGCCTCATAATCAAAAAGCATACCTTTCGCGAAAACGCCCCTTTTTTTATCTATGCCGACTGACATCGAACGAAAGATGCCTACTTCTACCTCCCCACGCTTAGAGATTAGCTTACCGTAAAGCGGTTCAATAGGAACTTGACATTCCTCGCACTCGCCATGAAAAACGGGATCTCTACTTTCCATAATATTTCTAGTGTTTTCCTCCGTTAGGTCGTATATCTCACCACATAGCTTGCACTTTCCGACAAAGGGCGTTGCAGGATAGCTCTTAAATCCGTCAATAATAGGATAAGCTGGAGATGCGAGTATCGAAGGATTTTTAGCCTCTCTTTTCAAATCCTTCTCATTCAGTAAACCCTCAGCATATAGGGAAGAAATAACAGCTCCCCTAAGAGTTGATCCAGGCAAATATCTTAGCGGTTTGACATATCCTTCCTTGGTTCGCTTTGAGGAGATGATGGCTGGACTTTTAAGCTTGATCTTGACTTCGATTAGCCTCATAAGTATCCCTCCCAAAGCCAATTCTTTAGCTCGTGGAGTAAGGGTTTCCAATTTGGATCGATATCAATTTCACCCTCTATTTTTGTATCAACGATCGATCTCCTACCAAACCTTCCCGTTCTCAACTCTGCAATTGCAAGTAGGAGGAGAGGCAACAAATCTTTAGCATTTTCAGCCAACCTTACAGTTCCGCTGAATTCCGTTCCAGGAAGGACATGCTCCATTGTGTATAATTTACCTTTCTCGGCAGTAAGTGTCTTGTCGTTGATCGTAACTCTAGTTAATGTTACCGTTTGAACCTTGTTTGTTGTGAAGTCGCTGACAATTAATGGTGACCTGAACTTCATTCCAGGGTAACCAAAGAGCCGACAAACATCACATATACCTTCTTTATGATGAGCTTCACGAATTCTGTCTGGATTTATCTCCCCACAGCTTTTAAAACCGTAAGCTTCGGCAATTCTACTTGCTGCTGATCTCAGAGCCCCTTTAACGCTACTTCCTGGGATGTATATTTCAAAATCATTTCCTACAAGCTTTCTCGCATGTAGGACATCAGCACCCATAATTTCTCCAACATTCCATCCAACTGTTAGAAGTGTCAAAGCTTTTAATTTAAGGTTGAACGATATCATTGGACACCACCCTTAAGGAGCTTACAAACCATAAGGACATCAACAAGAGGAATAGCTTTGCGCTCAGCATAAGTATACTTAATTAATTCATCAAGTCGCGTGTAAGCTTCTGCAGTATCTTTTTCTTCTCTTTCTTCTTTGAGTCTATTCCTTTGACGTCTGATGTATACCAATAGCATCTCTTTCCAATATTCCGAATCTCTTACAACATTCCAGCTCTCAATTATGATATTCTTTATTTTGCTCAGCCACTCTTTCACTTTTTCTGCTTCCTCGTCCTCACTATAAATAGAAGAGGCTAAATAAGCTCTCTTAAATGCATGCTCATAATTTGTACCTTTAGGTTCGAAGATGAGTGAAGAAAAAACTTTCCAGAACTCGGAATTATCGGGACTTAGCAGATATGGCTGCATACTTAAGCCAAGTACCGATGACTTTTCATAATCTTTTAACCTAGGAGAAAATCTTTCCAGCATACGCTTAACGACTTCTCCTGAAGGAGAACCACTGTCAAATGAAAAGAAGCAGATAGCAGATATTCCAGGATCTTCCTTCATTTTTTCTCTCGAAAATCTCTTTGCTAGTCCCATGAGTGAGGTCGAGCAGTCAACGAGTGACCAAATATTCATCCTTGCCGAACCTACCGCCACTCCTACTGAAAGCCCTCTTGTTAACCCAAGTTGCTTTGTAAATTCCTCAGCTATGAAGTGAGCAAAAGGTAAAGCGAGCCAAGAAGGTGTTAAAATTAGGCCATCATCTCCGCCAATGTAAATTGTTCCAAGGAAAACTCTAGCGCATGTCTTTCTTGCATCCGCTTCTGAATACTCTTGTATGCTGCTATAAATAACTTCAAGAGCTTTTCTATAAGCTCTCTTTATAGCAATATCTACTCTAAAACTTCTCTCTATTGCATCTGTGAATGATATAGCCTCGCTCATAAATGCACCCATCATATTTCCATCAAATTTAATGACAGCAATATCTCTCAACCTAACCTCTCTACCTAAGCTCTCTAGCTCTTTGGGGTTATGTCCTGCAATTATTTCCATTATATACCTTGAAATATCATCCCAATCACTTTCAAAAACTTCTTTGGGTGAGAAATCTTTCTCAAGTATCCTTATCTTAGCTTCCCATCGCGGGGCAAAGTGGACATAGGAACCTGCCTCGTATAAACTCTTACATGCTTTGCAAACATTCTTAACACCTTCAGTCGTTTTAATTTCACTTTCAGCAGTAGATTCGTAGCACAGCTCACAAATCTTATATTCTTCGAATTTTTTCCATTTAACATCATCAACAAGCTTCACGCTGTACTTACTCCTGAAAATACCCTCCTCAAGTCTTTTTCTAAGCAGTACATAATTCGTTGAGAACTCTGTTTCAGATATATGCAATTTAAGTGGTTTTATTATTTTCGTATAATCTTCAATTATTCTCTTAACTTTTTCAGCAAATTTTTTCGGTAATATAAGTAAGATGTTTCCTCCTCCAGAGTAAATAACTGCTTCTGGGGGTACATTTAAATCCTGTAGGTTCAAGTAGTAGAGAAAATGAGCATAAATAACTAAATCCACTATATGACTTGCCATTATTACGTTCCTTATTTCTTGACTTCTGTATATGAAGTCTTGAATTCCACCGACATCAATGAGAATTACTTTGACTTCTTCCGTAGTATCACCCCACATCAAGGACTTCTGAGCTTTTTCAAGGAACTCGTTCGTTAAGTCTCCAAAAAAGTCACCTCTCATCTTATAAGCTTCCTTCCAGCACTTCCAGTCGTTTCTACTTTTACTAGTAATTCTCTCGATCTCTGCGATCTTATCACCGATTGCATCATCAACGATTTTAGCAATGCGATCTGCAGCTGAAGCAAGCTCATCTGCCCTCTTTATACTTTTCCTAGCACTTACCAAGTGGTGTTCCTCAACCAACTTGCAGATCTCGTCGATCTCCTTTTTATCCAGAATGTCTTTGAGTAAGTACTCTGCAATTTTTCTAGAAGCCTCGTAATGCTTTTCTGGATTTATAATCTTTCCAAGGTCATGGAGTAGGGACGATATCCTAACTATTTCTATTTCTCTTTCGTTACTACCTTTTTCCACTTCCAGTGCCCATGCGATTGCCGATGTAAGTAACGAATGTGCTACTAAGCTTGAAGTATTGTATCCTGGTCTTGTATCTGCTGGGAAGTATAACCAGAGTTTTTCTACAATTTCAGCAGTTTCTGGCTCAAAGAGAATTTGAACGCGCTGAAGATTTTCTGGTTTTAATTTTGCAAGAACTTTAGCAAATTCATATATATCTTCGACGTTATCTTTAAATTCTTTTAGATTTTCAGGAGGAAGTAAAAGTGCTAAAGCATGAGCTTTGAGTGGAGATGGAACAGTAGGGGAGATCTCTTGAATTAGCGGAGCTTTGAAGAAGAGAGCTATTGCATCAGCAACAGTCTTCAATCCACTTTTATGAACATTCCTGAGAAGTTCCTTTAACTTTTCGAGTGCTTTGTAGAACAGTTCCACATCCTCAGCAGTAACCCTTCTTACCTTAACTGGTTCTTTATCCCACATCGGGACGAAGAATCCACGATAGACCGGGTAAGGTTCTTCAAACTCAAATTTAAAGTCTCTCAAGTATCTTCACCTCGTCTACATCGAGAAGTTCTCCATCAAAGGCTTTCAAAGCGAGCTCTAAAAGTTTACGAACCTGCTCATCAGTCGAACCTTCAAGCTCAGGAAGAGACTTCAATAGCTCTATCTTCTCGATCTCATATCTCACAACTCCGAAGTTATAGGGTAAATCGTTTCTATACTTGTATTTTCCAAACAAAACTGGTTTACCAATTCTTTTATTCCTTAATCCCATACCAAACAGTAACAGACCCAATTCCTCTGGCTTGAGATTTACAAAGGTTACTTCACCAATAAAGCGTGATCCTGGAGGAGCAACTTCTATCTTTTCCCCATGCGGAAGGTAGACAATCTTGGTTTCAAAGTCTCCGATGAAGTCATCGAAAAATATAAGACCTTGCAGACCCGTTGTGCCAAAGAGATTGCATACTAGACATACCTTTTCGTCTCTCGTGTAATCACAAGACTTTCTGTCAAACTGCAAAGATTCTTTCCATATTCTATGGTGTCTCCAACCGTGCTCTCCTTTTTTTGGTTCTCTTCTAGGTGGTGATGAGCGGATAAAGCAGCATCTAATTTTGCCATCTTTCGGTATAAAGCTTAGCTCAATCCTGCTTCTTATATTCCCCTTTACACTACTTCCAGGGATGGTGGGTAAGTTTTTAATTCTCACAAAGCTACTCGCATCTCTGGTAATTTCTTTCGAAATTTCTGAGATTAATTTAGTTAAGTCATCATACCTTACTCTAATTTTGTCCAAAGTTATGTTAAACAATCCTGAACCTACATGTAGATAAGATTCGATACCATCCTCTTTCGAGCAGACTTTAATTGTAACCTTAATCTTGCCCGAAAGTCTGTTACAATCTAGAATACTACGATCTATAGGTTTACTTTTTAAGATTTGCACGATCCCACACCTCCTCAAGTACCTTCAGAGCATTCCATGCAGATTCTCTTGAAGCTGAAAGCCATCCATTTGAATAATCAGCGATATTCTCAAGATTTACTTGTTCATCGAATTCATCGATGGCTTTAAGACTATACCCAGTAATTTCACCTCTGACCTTAAAAGATAGATCTTCCACCTTAACCTTCCCGAAGCCTCTAGTCTTGAATCCACCAAGCCTCACCCAACCCTCATTCATCATTCTAAGAATTTTAGCAAGTAATCCTATGGAGTAGTTTGGGAGATTCGTAGCCCTTATAGAAAACTTAAATCTCGCTCCTGGCTCAACAAACTCAACTTGATAAAGTGCTCCTCTGTAGACAGCTCCAGTTCTTCTATCTATTGCAATTCCAGTTTTTACACGCACAGAAACATCTAAAATTTCACCTTTCTCGTTAATGGGGTACGCATCGCTGAAGTTCACGTGTCCAGTGAATGAGGGTGCTCCAAAAAGCTTACACAGTAGACAAGATTTCTCATGGAATTCTCTGATTGCTTTATCATTTTCTCCCCTTCTAAGGCTTTCCTGAATAGATTCAAGCAGAGTTCTACCATCTACCTCTAAATCCATGCAAGTTTGCCTGCTAAGACCACTGCAAACCTTCAAACCTTTTTCCAAAGCAAGTGATGTCGCCACACTCCTAAAAACGCCCTTAATGCTTGAACCAGGAATATAGGGTATATCGTTACCCTTCAGCTTTATCCTAATAACTGCAAGATCAACTGTAGATCCAAGAGGTGGCTCTCTACCAGCACCTATTCTAAGTGGGGACTCAGTAACTAAGTATCCTCCTATCTCTATCTCCCTTCGCAAAATCCTGTGAGAGCTCCATGGGATCATTTAATCTCCCCCTCATGAACTTTCTTTATTGAACCATCTACAACCTCAAAAACCTCATATTTACCCTCTTCAAGCTTTAATGTTCCGTATCCTACAGTTTTACGTGCACCGATCTGTATCATTCCAGCACTTAGCATTTCGATAAGATTTCTTAAAAGCTTGCCTCTCTCATCATCTGGCTCGGGAAATACTCTAATATTTATGATCTCCATCTTGAATCTCCACTTATTCACTGGCGAGACTTGCTCTTCCGTGTAAAGTACTCCTGGTTGAGCTCCTCTGAAGTCTCTATTTATACCTACTCCAGTTTTCAAGAATGTAGAAGGTTCTTCAATAGGATAAGCATCAAAAATTCTCACATGACTCGCAATAGCTGTGCTACCAAAGATCCCACAGATTAGACAGTAGTTTCCGCTTTTCTTCTCCTTTTCAATAGCATCAAAATCCCACGGGTCGTGAACGTATTCACCTCTTGCTCTTAAAATTGCTTCCGCCAAACTCCTTAAGGCGCCTTTTATGCTTGAACCGGGGATATAAGGCACCTCCTTTTTTCCGAATTTTATCTTTATGGGTGTAACATCAGCTGCACCTTGCTGTATCTCTCTTAAACCACCTACACGTATTGGTGTTTGATTTGTAAGTGTACCAGTTATTCTTGTTAAAATCTTAAGAACGTTAAAATCATTGTAGTTTCCCAATTTTTATCACCCCTAACTCCTTAACAAAATATCTAGCAATTTTTCGAGAGTAAGGTTTTCGAAGTCTCTTACCTTATGAAATCCGAGCGCTTCGTATACCCACTTAGCAAAACCTAGTATTTTTCTCGCCTCGTTCTTTCCACATCCTTTTTCACATAACTCGATCATAGCTTTACCAACAAGCTTAGCCATTTTTCTTCCAGATCTCAGTCTTTCAGCCTGTCTAAGGGCAAAGGCAGCTGTTCCAAGTAGACTTGCCTTATCATCAGAGAAAGAGTCAAGAGATGCTAGTAGATTTTCAAGCTGACTTACCTTTACACCTTCACTTTTCGCGGCTGCACCTATTCTTGCACCCCAGTCGAGAAGAACCTTTTCATCAATGCATTGAGCCATATAATAGCTTTAGAGATAATAATTTTATAAGATTTGCTAATATGTAGCTAAAAATGATGTGGGATATAGAGCAATTTAAAGAGTCATTTAAAAAGGAGATTTTAAGAAAGATATTCGAAAATTTGCAAAAGAGAGATGAAAGTAGTGAAGACATTAAAGGTGCTGATAAATGGCTTGAGGAAGAGAAAATTCTTAGAGAAATTCCCGAAAACTTCTTTCCTAAAGAGACTGAGAAACTCTTTGAACTGATCAGAGATACAGAAGATGATCTTCAAAAGTATAGAAATTTAACTTCAATAGCTTTTGATAATTTTATTAGTGAAGTTGCTGGAATTGAGACTAAAGAAACAGAAGATATCTTAGAACATTTTGCTGAACCATACTACAAAGCAATTGAAACGATTCGAAAGTTTCAAGACAATTTAACTAAACTTTTTATTATCAGACCTTTTGCTTCAGCAGTTTGTGTTTCCACTTATTTAATGGACTTAAAACAACGTGGAGGTGAGGAATACAATATTACATTCACGTTTAATGAGTTACTAAAAGTTTGGACTAAAGTTGCAGAGTACATTTATGCTGAGAGCTATGGTTTGAAAATTTCTGATTTATTTAGGTTTTCTAACAAATTAAGTTCAATGGGGAGGTTTCTTCTTAGACGTAAAATTGAGGAATTACGTGATTCTATTGCTAAAGGTGATAGAAGTAGACTATCTGTAATTCTTAGGCAAAGAAGATCTATAACAAAATTAAAACTTGGTGCTATTATAGTTGGGTACTTAACAGACCATTTTCTTTCACTAAAGAATTTGAAAGATGGAGATTTAGGTAATAGGGATGTTAGAGATTATATCAAGAAGCTACTCGTTGATCGCGGAATTTTGGAGTATGAGATTTATAGCTTTCTCGTTAGAAGTGGAATACCAGTAATCCCAAACGTTAATATAAATATCAGGTTTAAGAACGAAGAGCAAAAAAATTTTGAAATTGATATACTTGCTGTGAACTTAGAAAAAGAAAAATTACTTGGCATTGAAGTGACATCCCGTGAAAATGAGAGAGATATCAGGGAGAAAGTTAATACACTTTCAAATTTGAAGGAAACTCTTGAAGTAGAATCTATTGTTATTACTACAGAGTATTCTTGTGATATTGTGGAAAGTTGTGATGTTTCTTATCCTCCCAAATGCATAAGTTATGAACAACCACGTAAAATCATTAAGGCAATTAAACGACTTTAAACCAACCATACCCAAAACTCGCCATCTTTCCTATGTGAGCTAGCATTCCAAAGCAAAGTAGCTTTCTTAACTTCGAATTTAGCTTTCCCTTAAAAGCCATATCGCCATAAAGAAAGACTTTTTCCTCGTTCTTATAGATAAAGCGCTTTTGCGTGAGGTTTGTAAAGATCGTGTTTACTTCTTCACTCTTTTTGAGCACATTATCAACATTTACATCAAGATCATCTCCAATATACTGATACCTAATAGCTGAATAGCGACGTAGTAGGAATGCAATTAAGTCTCTAAATTTTGGTTTTGTAATTAGTGTTTTATTTCTAATCAGCCTAAATGGTGTAAGAAAGCTTATGAGAAAAACGTTTCCTATATCGATATCAAGATGGGAATCTCTTATAAACATGTTTGAATCATAAAATGTACCATTCTCAAAAAGAACTTTATTTTTCTCTGTAAATGGATTTTCGATTAAAATTTTTTTCAACTCGATTGGACTACGGAAACCTTTTACACCCAAACTAGCCTTGCTAAAATTTAATATAGCTTCTATAAGAATTTCTTCGAACTTTGTAGCATCTCCAAAGATTACTATCGAGAAAGAAAATTTGTCACCAATGTTGTACATCTCTTTTTTTTCCAATGGTGGTTTTATGACGTAGGGTTTAGTAAAACCCTCAATTTTTTTAAGAACTAATCCCTTCGACTTTGCTTTAAAGATGTATCCAAAAGGACAGTCGAAGATTAATTCGCAATCCTTACAGTCTTGCGAGTTTGAACAGCTTAACATCCTTAAATGGTATCCGATTAAACCGCGTATGATATTTCCTTTCCATCTTGGTAATTTCGCATAACCTTTAAATTCGAACTCGAATGTATAGTATTTACACACTTTCATTTTATTAGTGTTAGTGAAATTATGACTTAATTATTTCTTCTAATGTTTGGTTAAATTTGTTTTGTTTTATTTAATCAGAAATCAGAGCGGCCTGAATTACTAAATTTACTGAATTTAATGAATTAAAGAAAATTAAGAACTCATGAAATCCTGGAGTAGTTACAAAGAGTTACAAAGAGTGTGTAAACGGTCATAGAGTCTAGGTTATAAGGAGGGGTAAACCAATAGGGGTGATAAAATTTGGATAAACTGGTAGTGGACTACTTAAAAAGAGAAGATAAGATTAGAAGTACTTGAAGTCCTATATGAAAAGGGAGACTATCCTGATGTCATTGGAGAAGCCCAAGAAGTCGTAGAACTAGCTTTAAAAGCAGTTTTAAGACTAATAGGTGTTGAAGTTCCAGTTGATGATAGTGATGAAATATTGGGCAAATACGAAGATTTATTGCCAGAAGAGCTTAGACAGAACCTTAAGAAAATAGCTACTATATCCAAGAGACTTAGAAAAGAAAGGGAGCTCAGTTTTTACGGTGCCGAGGATTTTATCCCGTTAGAGGAATACACAGCCGAGAAGGCTTTACGTGCTATCAACGATGTCAAATTCGTAGTAAATACAATAGCAAGAGCCTTCAAGGTGTGCTAACATGCTCACAACATATTTCAGGAAGGTTATCGAAACGTGGTTCGGAGGAGAAAACAAGAGACCTTTCGTAGGATACGCTATCAAAAAGCTCGAAGAAGATTGGAGCGATAAAAACGTATTCGTAATAGAAGCTCCAACTGGCTACGGAAAATCGACAATTTCAGCTACCGTAGCTTTATACTCTATTAACGAAGAGTTAAAGTCGATAATAGCATTTCCCCTAAGAACCCTATTAGAAGATCAGTACAACAAATTTAAGAGTCTTGTAGGCGAAGAGATACTTGGAAAGAGGTATATGTACAACCCGGATTCTCGATACCTAATCAAGCCGATAACTCTAACGACTGTAGACACACTGTCGATGACCCTATTTGGAATTCCACCAGAGGACTTAGAACAATTATTTAAACTACTCATTAAAGCTTGGGATGGGACTTCAACTGGTAGTTTAGGACACTATCTCTTCTCTTGGGCTTCCGTTACCCTGTCAAATATAGTACTGGATGAAGTTCACCTACTGGCGGACTCGACAAAGTCTTTAAGCTTTCTAATCGCTCTGATGAGGATCTGCATAGATTTTGACCAAAAATTGATCTTGATGAGTGCAACTATTCCAGACTCGCTAAAAGATGTAATTAAAGAACATGTTCCAGATGTTGAGTTCGTAGAGTTTAAACCAGACATAGATCCAGAATTCTGCAAAGAGAGAATGAATAAGGACTACGATATCGTTTTAGAAGAAGTTTCCAACGAGCAAGATAAATACGAACTGATATTGAAATGGATTGATGAAAGTGAATTTTCCAAAGTTATAGTTGTGTTCAACACGATTGTAGATGCAATTAACTTCTATAACCTCGTTAAAGATAAGAACGCCGTATTACTTCATTCGAGATTTTCCGAAGAAGATAGGGAAAAGAAACTGCAGAAGTTACAAGAACTCAGAGATAAAGATGAATACATTATAGTATCTACCCAAGTGATAGAAGCTGGAGTAGACATCTCTTCAGACCTATTCATTACGGAAATAGCTCCAGCAAACTCTCTAATTCAGAGATTGGGCAGATTTTTAAGATACGATGAAAAAGCTGGCAGAGTAATCATCTGGTATGAAGGTAAAGATGGTAAGATTAAAGCAGAGAGGAACAGATACAAAGTTTACGATGTTACCTTAACTCAAAAAACGTTAGATTGGTTGATAAAGAATTCTAACGTAAAAGATGGCAAAACGATCGTAAACTTAAACGTTCATCTACCCGAAGCTGAATCTAAGAAAGGGTTTAAGGAATTACTCAACTACGTTTACACTAAGGACTGTTTCAGAGTCGATAAGAGATCGATAAAAGATTTCGAGAGGATATTTCTGCACTTAGAGGATGCATCACGTAGGGCAGTTGAAACTTTCTTTAAGATGGAGGGGAGCTTTGTTAGAGATGGCTTACTAATTCCAGTAACATCAAAAGATACTCTCGAGAATCTACAACGTTTAGACATGTCCAAATTCGTAAGAACATATGTAGTGCCCATATCTTTTGAAACGTTTAAGAGTAAAGCTGATCGTGTGATCGGTGTTATAGCTGAAGAAGATAATGAAGTTAGATGTAAAGAAGTTGACGATTATCTAAGAGATAGATACTTGAAACCACAACAAGTTCTAAGATACATCGTTAGAAACAACGTTATAGCTTTTGTCGTCGATGCTGAATACGATAGCAGATTGGGATTGAGGTTTGATAGACGTGATTGAAATCTTCGCTTTCTTAAGGGGTAAAGCAGGGGATGTGGATAAGTTTTTTGAAGGTAAATCAGCGAATATCGAAAAGCAAACGTTGAAGGAGCACATAGACAAAGCCTTAAAGGCTCTTGATGAAGTAAAGAACAGTAAAATCTGGAAATATGCTGTAAAGCTATTTGAGGGAGACGAACATTTAGTTGAGGAATACCTGAAAATAATTATACTACTTCACGACATCGGAAAAATATTCTATCAAGCTAATATATTCTTAGACAAGAAAAAAGGTGTGAAGTACCTCAACTTTAAAGGGCACGAGTACTTCTCAACGTATTTAGCAGATGAGTATCTATTGTTAGAGAACAATAAACTTAATCGACTACTTGTACTTTCAACAATATTATATCATCATCATGCAATGGGTTTAAAGGAAAGAGGAAAAATCAAAGAGTTACGAATTTGTAAAGCAGAGAAGGAATACGATGTCATGTGTGAAATTATAGGAGACATTTTTAGATGTTATAGGTTGCAGGTGTATGAATTTTTACAGCATTTAAAGAGCTTAAGGAACGAACTTGAGTATAAAAACGATAAACTCATCTTGAAGCAGAGGTTTGTTAACGATGTGTATAGAGAAGTAAGCAATATAAATAGAGAAATTTGGAATCTTTTTATAAGAGATAAGATGTTTAGAAGAAAAATGTTAGTATTTATTGTTATTTTGCAGATATGCGATTACAAAGGCTCTGAAGATCGAACATGGAAGCCACCTAAGTTTTACGGAGTGCTTAAAGAGTTTATTAGATATTACAGTTACAATGAAATACCTTTATGAGTCACACGTAAAGTACAACTTAGTGATACCTATGGATAGTATAAGAA
>Ga0190369_1000013_pt1 | contig 27737 bp, 16 predicted proteins | sample 4872181213_MG_FD_165051 | JGI IMG/M metagenome (GOLD analysis project Ga0190369, IMG submission 165051) | Hydrothermal vent microbial mat bacterial communities from Southern Trench, Guaymas Basin, Mexico - 4872-18-12-13_MG | ecosystem: Environmental > Aquatic > Marine > Hydrothermal vents >... | reverse complement strand
CTAAATTTTCCATTTATCTTTACGCTTGGACTAGGTTCTTTAAAGTCTTCTGCTGTTAAGTGTTCTACTGCAAATACTGGAGATGTAAATACCAATAGTACTACAACAGTGGATATTAAGACTCTAAACATCATTTGTTTAAGAAAAAATTTAAAAAATTGAAATAAAAAATTTAGGTTTTATCTCCTTCTCAGTAGATATGCAACTGCGATTAAGCCAGCGATTGCGAATATTGCTTCAAAGCCCGGTGTTGGCTTCTTAGGTGTTGTTGTAGTTGTAACAGCCGTTGTAGTAGTCGTAACAGTTGTTGTTACATTTGTAACTGGCGTAGTCGTTGCAGTTACAGTCGGAGTAGTTACCGTAGCTGTAACATTTGTCGTCACAGTCGTTGGTGTTGTAACTGCAGCTTCGACGATCTTGACTTCACCAACCCACAAGATATCGTCTTGTGCTCTATAATACTTAGCATAGGAATCTGTTGGATCTATGTCATACCAGTCCTCGATATCTACATTGGGTATATTCGGTAATGTTCTCATTGCATCTCTGACGTAGAGCTTATATGTTCCTGGTGATATTCCAGCGGTTGGAATTTCTACTTCTGCATCTCCATTCTCATCTAAGGCTATTCTCGTATATTTCATCTTCTTGACGCCCAAGTCAAGAACTACGTATAGGTAGTCGTAGCCTTTCTCGCCTCTGTTTGTGTCGATCTTGACAACTATTGGTTCGCCCTTCTTGACTTCTGATGGCACATCAACGTTAAGCACTGGCTCTTCAACAATAACCGGTATTGTTGTCTCTGCTTCGCTTATTTCTTCACCAGTCTCCCTGTTGTACATGTGAATCGTTAACGTATACATGCCCGGCTTCAGTAATTCGTCTGGCTCTCCTTCTGAAACTAACTTATCTAAGGTGTCGTTGTAGAACGGATAGATCGTTGCGTAGACCCAACCACCGTCTTCAGTCTCGTTGTGCTTGCTGAACTCACCGAAATCTTCTTCATCTACCCTTGCACCCTGACCGTGGAACTCTCCAGTAACCTTAACATCGTCTGGGTCACAGTTGACTTTAACGTAGACATCGATTTCATCACCTTTGACCATTCTGATCTCCTTTGGAACCCATGAGAATCCGAATTCCGTGACAGTTAAACTGAACTGAGCCATTGCGTCTTCGGTTGGATCAACCCATGGCGGATCCGATGGAGCTATCACATATATCGTGTATGTGTCTACATCAGCTCTGGAATCTACCTCAAGCTTAACGCTGAATTTGTTGTTTTCAACTTTTACTATGTAGGGCTTGTATCTAATATTCTTATTAGCCCAGTCTTTAGCGTTGAACTTTTCTGTGTCAGATGGAATATCTCCAACGTTTTCGAGCACTGGATAGTCATCCGCATAGATGTAGACATAGTCAAGTGTTGTAGTTCCGCTTATTACAATCTCTCCACCTCTTGGTGCAGACGTTCTACTGATGTTGGCGTCGAGCTTCGCTTTAACAACTCTGATCGTAATTGTGTCCTTCCAGTCTGACCAGACTGTGCCATTTTTATCTTTTGCAATTATCGCATCGATCGTGTAGCTCATCTTAGGTGCATCTGGAGCTACGTAAAGTTTTCTAGTCTCCCAAGTTCCGTTAGCACCTACCTGAGTGGTTATGTACCATTCCTTGTATTCATCATTCCACTTCATTTCGATACCTTTTTCAGCCAGCTTGTTCTTATCTAAGAGATCATATAAGTCCTTAGATGCTATTACGATTACTGTTCCCTTCTCAACCGTTGCAGTTCCTCTGAACTTGAAGTCTTCACCTCTTGCGAACGAGAATTCCTTCATCGTGAACTCAATTTCTGGCTCTTTTACGTTTATGTAAATTGTCTCATCGTCAGACAACTTCACATATTCGCTTTTGCCATCAACAGTAACATTACCATCGATTGTTACCGCCGTAACGGTTACTCTGTAGCTACCAGTATCCCAATTCGGATCGAAGAGAACTTTAGTGTCGTTTTCCCAAGTTCCATCGGAGTCTACACGGCAATACCTTTCTGCTACTTTTGTTCCGTTTGGAGCGAATATCTCGACAAGCACATAGTTCTTTGTCGTCTTATCGTCTTCCTTGCTACCAGTCTCAGCAATGTTCACAGTTCCTTTGAACTTCACTTTGGTTCCAAGATATGCCGTCGTCGGAACGTCTATGGTTATCTTAAAATCTACGATGTCAAACTTGATGGATTCTTCTTCACCCAATACCTTAACAGTTAGTTTATACGTTCCTTCGGTGCCACTGTATTTTGAAGTGAAGAATATGGCTGTTGGAATCGTTATTGTCATCTCTCTTTTCTTTAATGTAAAGTTTTTCTCGTAAGGCATTTTGATTGGACCATCTACTGTATAATTGACATTTACACCAAGTGGAGCGTTATACACCTTTATCTTTGCCACGATGTTGTCACCCTTGACGATTGGTAACCTTGAGTTCTCAAGACTTATGTGTATCTCAGGCTTCGTTGCATATAGCCAGATAAACACCATTCCCTCATAACACTTGTTTGGATCCGATGAATTCAGTTCCACAGATGTTTCGTTCTTAGTCGTTTCTACTCTTACGTAGAAGAGTCCTGGATAAAGGGCAGATGTATCTACTGACAATTCTTTAGAAGCCGCTTTAAAGCTTGTAGACAGCTTTATGTCGCCAGTGCCTGCATCAATTACCTCGATCGTTGTTGTTTCGTCGGCATCTAAGTTATACAGAAGGACTTTTATCACATCACCTAAGGTATACTTAAGAGCATAAGTTGGCGTATTGTTTACCGTACCTACCCAAAATTCGTCAACGTCAAAAGCTTTTACAGCAATCTTCTGACCTTTATCGTGCATGATTACGTCAACTCCAGTATCAGCCAAATTGAAATGCTTTTCTATATCTTCAATCGTTATTGCTTGTACACTAGCTACTACTACTGTTGCCAATAGTACAACTGACAGCAATGCTATTGCTACATTTTTCCAATTCATACACCTCATATTCTCTACCTCCCACATCTGTATGTTAAGCAACCTATACTTCAGCTATATATATCCTTCGAAAGATGTTTTAACACCATCTACCCTCCCCGCCGTCACCAAAGATAACACAACATATTAATATTTAAAACTTTTGCAATGTATTTAACAATTATCGCAGCTAATATCTTTTCTTGATATTAGAAACTCAAAGCGAAGTAGATTGATGTGAATATAAAAGCTTGAGTTTAGTATAATTTTTGCATAAATTTTTAATAGGTTCTGCATTTAACAGAAATATTAAAAATAAATATTTAAAATAACAAATCATATGTTCTTGTCAAAAAACAAGTTACTTTTTATAAGCTATCCTCAAAACCGTTACAAGGACTATTGCAACAGCAGCTAATACTAAATCAAATCCAGGAATTCGTTTTATCGATATTATTGCATTATCGGTTTTCGTTGTGTTATCTATAGCCACTTTAACAGTTAGCTTGTAATCTCCAGCAGGTATGTTGTTAGGAATCTTTATAGGTATACCTACTGTTATTGGAGGTCTTCCGATAGTAGTGGTTTTGTAAATCGTATTTAAAAACAAAACCGAGATATTCACATATTTTTCATCTTTAGGTATCCAGTTAATTGTTACATTAACTGTCACATTTTCCCCTCCACTTGCCGTAATCCTTTTTGGCTCAACAGTTACACTTATATTTCGAGTGATTGTCTCGGTTGTAGTAACTACTGGTGTAGTCGTAATTGGCGTAGTTATAACAGTTGTCGTAACCTGTGTTGCTGTAGTCGTAATCGTAATTGGTGTAGTTGTAACAACTGTTGTTGTCATAACTGGTGTAGTTATAGTAGTTACGGTTGTAACTGAGGTAACGGTAACTGTAGTAGTAATCGGTGTTGTTGTTACAGTTATCGTTGGAGATTCTGTTTCAGATTCTTCAGGTGTGGTAGTAATTGGAGTGGGAGATGGTATTTCACTTTCACTCTCGACTACATAAGCTTTAATATTAACACCATTTGCATTGACTGTCATATTTCCAATAGGTAATTTTGATGTATCATATGTGATCGTATACTTTCCACTATTATCTAACGTAATTGATGCTTTTATAATAGCTTCAACTGTTACTGCCGTGTTATTCGTATCTCCAGATATCTCAATAGTGTACTCACCTTTCTCAGCTTTTTTATTTATCGAAATTGTGGCAATACCATTCTTATCAGCATTTACTTGTTTAGGAAGCATATTAAATGCATGTGCTAAACTGATAAGAAATCTACTTGGCCCTTCCGTTATATCAAGACACAGATTACAAACTGGATACGTTTTAATGATTACGGATATTATGTCTACTGGTATTGGAAATTTTTTTAATGTATAATTGTACTTTCCATCAAAAGAGTTTATATTGAATTTATACATAATACTGATCTCTATATTTTCGTTAGGGCTACCGTTTAATACTATGCCTATTTTACTACCTTTAACTACGTAGTACTCTCCATTGACATTTTTACAAGTACCAGATTCAGTAGAAATCGACACGTTTAACGCATTTATCGGAACAATTAGAAAAAGTAAAAATAAAAAAATAAAAAGATATAGTCTATTGATTTTATCGCCTCCTAGCAATGGCATATGCTATTACTGCGATTATTACGATTACAATTACTGCTATTATTGCATAAGTTGTATACGGTGGTGGTGGAATTACTGTTGTTGTTACCGTTGGAGGTACAGTTGTCGTTACTGTTACTGGAGGAGTAGTTGGAGTTATCACAACCTTTGGTTTAGCTGCAATTGCGAATATGCTGAAGGAACTGACTTTAGCTTTGAAGTAGTAGTAATTAGTGTCTTCTTTTACGTATTCAGTTGGTAGTTCCTTCCAAACTTTTTCATACTTCATTAGGACTATCTGATCCTTACTGTATCCCTTCTCATTCATCCAGCTCTTTGAAACTTTGAACTCAATTTCACCACTAGGTTTAACGAGCTCTCCGGTTCCCTTATAGAAGGCGATTTCTACGAATGTATACACATTGTACTTCGGTGATGGAATTGTAGCTGGGAGTTCTGCTTTTGTGATGATAACGTTTAAACTAATACTGAATGGCACTTTTGCCGTAACGCTAACGATTCCGATTTTATCTGATTTGTCCAATGGCAACGTTATCGTTTTTGGTTTCTCTGCTGTGAAGTATTCAGTTGTTTTGAATTCAACTACTGGTTTCGCAACGATAGGTGGAGCAGTTATTATGTATCCACCACCTCCTCCTCCACCAGCTGGAAGTACGTGTACTACTTTAGATTTAACGGTTACAGATTTAAATTTCATGTTGTTTGCTTCATTTAACTCCTTAACAACGTTCTCTGGATCCACGACTGCCTTTAACGTAAACGTTCCTGAGGATGAAGGAGTCCATGAAAACGTTACATCTTTAACTTCACTTATGTTAAGTAACGTTACCGTCTTCTTGCCTATCTGCTTTCCGTTAACAAACAGTGTGACGTTGAATGCTGTGGCGTTTGCAGTACCTATGTTCTTAACCTTAACTGTTATCGAATATGTGTTACCTTCTACCATATTATCTGGTGTAATTATGTTAACTACTGTCAGGTCTGGCAACTTCGCAACCAAAGCAAATACTGGATCCTTAAGGAAGTCTGTTAAATTTGTGTAGCCCTTATCGAGTGCAAGCTTGGTCACGTTGAATATCAACGTCTTGTCATAGTCGTAGGTGTAGTCTGTTACGTTTTCCCAGTCAGCTTTGCTCTTGTTCCACCAGTATACGAATGGTCTTACGTTCTCATATCTGAACTTGAGCAGCAGAACCGATACGTTCTCAGCCACACCGCTCACGTTTATGTACTTAACTACTCCCTCAGTAGCACTTATCTTGAATGTCTCGTTTGTAGTAGATTCTTGAACTGTTAAGTTAACTGTAGCATTGGCTGTCGGGCTTGCAACTATCGTAACGTTCACGTCCTTTGAAACTTGTACTTCAGTTGTTTTGTTCTTTGGAACGGTTATGGTTACAGGATAATAACCTATACCGTAGAAGTTTACTTTTGTTTCGTTGTAGTTACCGTAGGCATCCCAAGCCTTAACGATGGCTGTGTAAGTTCCCGGCAAGCTAACTGTGAACGTTACACTCTCGCTGAACGATGTATCATTTCTTGCATTAAACGTAGTATTGTATAACATTTCGGTTTCATTCCATATCTCTACAATCACCTTCTTGACACCGCTCTTATCAGATACCGTAAAGCTTATCGTTGTCGTATTAGGCTTGTATCCAGTTCCATTAAACTCAAGCCAGACCTCCTTAGGCTTCGCATCTACGCTTATCGTTGGAGGCACGGTGTCTCTCATAACGCTTACAGTCAGAACTCCAGCATAATACACAATGCCACCGTACTCCTGCGCAACGATGTATATTATGTAGTTACCTTCATCCAAGCCAGATGTATCAATCGATATTACATTGCTCTTCTTGTAGGCACCCTTACCCATTCTTTTCGGTATCCATATCTTTGTGTGCTTGTCCTTGTACATGAGCTCTCTTAAATCCTTACCTGGATACGTTATGTTTAACCTTGCAATATGGTGCCACGCTTTAGTCATGTTTACCGTGATGTCGGCTTGATAGGTCTTGTCCATGATCATGAGTGCAGTGGTTCTGTTAACCCAGCTTGGGAATTCGATCCTAATGGTATCACCAACTGTAACCGAGTCATTTATGCTTGGCTTGTTATCGCTTAGTGTTCCGTTTACTACTATTATTGGCATCATGGCATTCAAAGAAACAATGTAGTTATCTCCAGAAACGTTTCCATCAAGTCCTATCGCAAGTAATACGTAAGCACCCGGTTCTAGTTTTGGTCTACTATATCCACAATTACTTAGTCTAAATCCTTTGCTTAAATCTACTTGATGGTGGATAATATTGTCTTTAAGCTTAGTATATAGCGGACCAAAATCTCCAGCACCACCGACACGTGTAACACTTCCGTCCTTAGATACTCTTACCCCTCTCCAGCCACCTACATCGAACAAGTAAACTCCTGCCTTATGTGGAACGTTGTATATGTATTCATCAAGCTCATCGAGCTTTATCAAGCCCTTAACTGACCACTTCTCAGCGAACTCTTTAGCAAGATTCTCAGCCTTCGAGTCGTTTAATCTTATAACCATTAGTAATGCTCTAGCTGGTGCTTTAACGTAAAAGTCAAGCATTGTATTGGCATCTAGCACTACAAAGTTCTGATAGAAGTTTGTTATTGTTTTATTTGCATTCCTATCCACATACACCGTGTACTTTGCCTTAGTTCCAGTTATTATCCTTCTCTCAACTTTGCTTACTGGAAGCTTGATTTCAGTTCCATTGAATATCGTGACGTTCACAATATCTCTATCCATCAGATCAAGGGTTGCAAGTTTTGTTACATTTAGACCCATTACAGCCTTTCGCTGTTCTCTTTCGGCGTATGCTAAGTAGTTGTTATATACATAGTACTCACGCCCGATTTCACTGCTATCTTCCTTATTTCCAGCCTTATCGTAGGCTATAAGTTTAATCTTTCCACCATATTCGGTTAAGCTGAAAGTTGCGGATGAGTTTGCGGAATAATTCGTTTTTACAATGTTTCCGTTATAGACGATTTCAACTCTATCAAAGTTTGAATCGCTGACATTCCAGTAGGCTGTAAGGTTTTCAAATCTCTCGATGAATCCATCGCCATCACTATCTCTGACAACGAAGTCTATTATTGAAGGTGGCGTGACATCTACCGTGAAGTTCCAAGTCAGGCTCCACTCCTTTCCATCTACTCCTGTTCCGTTTACCTTTACAGTATGAATTCCTTCATTAAGATTCGTTGCTGTGTATTGAACGGTACTGTTATCTTTATATATATATTTAGTCTTATTTTGTCCATCGAGATACATCTTTATAGTATCTGGATCAATCTGGGAATACTTTACCGAGATCGTTACGTTTCTTGTGTTGATATAACCGTTGTCTGGTGGATACGGATTGAAGAATCCTATGTTTGCGGCTGTCACGATTAGTACTGCTGTAGCGGAATTTCCTTTTGTATCTGAAGCTTTGACCATTATTTCTACATCGTGTGGTAGAGAAACGTTAAGCAACTCGCTAACATTTGTTTTTATGCTTACATTCCAAGTTGTATTGTTTATCTTCGTCACAGTGTATCCATTTATAAGATTTGTTCCATTTATGTAAACTTCAATTGAGCTTTCGTTTATACCGCTCAGATCGTAAAGGGTTGCCGTGACATCAATGTTTGGTCCGACGGTTGATCCGTTGGTCTTATCGAATGTTATGCTTGGTGGCGTTTCATCTAGAGTTGTAAATGTTCCATTAATTGCAATTGCGGGTATAGGATTTGACTGCGGATCATATAATCTTTCGATAGTTAGATTTAGTGGGGCTGATGCACCATCACCTCTCATAGCTTTGAGCTGAATTCTTGCAAGAATCGTTCCATTAGTCTTCACACCTTCCGTAAAGAACTGGTTGAACTTAGCCCAACCTGCTTCGTTATTTATATTCTTTGTCACTGTACCCAAAGGACTTTGGATGTCAAGTACATTTACAACAGTCGGATCAAACGTTAAATTGAACCTATAGCTTCCTATTCCATCGGGATCAGATATGTTCACTGCAGTTACGTTTATCCATGTAGTTGATCCTATGGAAATATCTTCAGCTGATTCAATGGATATCACAGTCTGTGCAGAAGAGGTACCAATTGCTGTACTTACAAGCAAAGCTAAAACTAAGATTGTTTTTAACAAATTTCCACCTCTATATGCTTCCATCACTTGTGACACCACCTTCGACATGTTTCACAATAAAATTTGATTTTGAATATTTAATGCTTTCTTTTCTTCAATAATATAAGAATGGTCAAAATTATCATTAATACCGAGGATGCCGCAGAAAAGTCAGGGATGACTGCTGTGGGTTTAGTAGGATTTGTAGTTGGGGTAGTCGTTGTATTATTCTTTGAGATTTCTTTCGAGATTTCTTTCGGTGTTGTTTGGGTAATGCGTTCAATTGGTTTGGTTGGTAAATAGTGTATAGTTACTGTTGTAGTCTCTACTTGCGTATTGGTCTCAGGTGGTATTGTTGACATGGTTACTGTTGTAATCGTTGTGATCGTTTGTTCTAATGGAGTAGTAGTCGTAGGTGAGGTATCTGGAGTAGTAGATGTTAACTGATAGGTTATTAGATTACCCTTAGTGTCATAAAGTTTCATCTTCATTATTTTAAATTCTGCCAAACCATTGATGTGTAACCTTGCCAGTCTTACCTCTCCAGTCGGTCCAGGAATTTGACCATGAAATCCTGCAATCTTTGCAACTCCAAGCTCGTTGTTGATGTTACCGACAACTGTAAACGGCCCTTCCCTTGATACATTGAGAATTTTTGTCATATTCGGATTATATTTTAGCGTTAATGAAAAGGAACCGAGTCCATCTTGATCTTGGATTTCGACCATGAGAATTACGGTATTATTTCCCTCTTCAACTACTTCTACTGTTTCCGCTTGTGCAACTATGATAGTTAACAGAATTAATTGGAGTGCAAGTAGGAATAACCTCATGTTATTACCTCTTTTTTAAATATTCTAAAAATTAAAAAATAGGACATTTAGCTGTATGATAGGTAATCAGCATTTCTCAATCCGACATCGTACTGAGCTATGAACATCGCATCAGCTATGTCTACTCCTGCAGTCGTACCAGGAATGTCTGCGTACACCATCGCTTTGTTGTCGAAGTTTCTCAATCCAACATCATACTGGGCTATGAACATTGCATCTGCTATATCTACGCCTTCAGTCGTTCCTGGTATGTCACCAAGCCGTCTTCCCTCAAAGCTTATGTTAACACTTGCACTTTCATTGATTTCGATTAGTAGTACTTTTTCATTGCCAATTGTATACTCCTTTGGAGTAATAACTTGCCCATTAACGTCAATCTTAATGCTGTCGTTTAACCATGCCCATAGGCTACCTCTCGGCGGCCACTTAGGTACTCTGATTGCTATGATCTTCTTTCCGACACCACTTATACTTACGTTGAAGACTTGCTTAGCCTTAACTGTAGCGTTTGGCTTAATACTTATGTTACCTAAGACTGTTGCCATTGATACTAAATCACTGAAGTCACCTTCACCAAATATCACCTTAGGTTCTGTCAAATTATTTGGAGTGACCATTACAACTGTGTAACTCTTATTTGTACCAGCTGTAATATTAATATCGAATTCAACTGGTATATATCCTGCCTTCTCGACTTTTAGATGTCTCTTACCTTCGAGAACACTTACAATATTACCAATGGCTGGTGTATTATCGACAAATACACTAGCATTTATAGGTTTACCATTAACATCTACTATGTTCAGTATTACATTTCCAAAGCCTGCTACAGGCGCACTTGTAACCTTTACAAACGATACTCCTTCGTTGTATATTGGCGTAACTTTAACGTTAATTGATGCGTTTCCTGCACCTTTTGGTGTTACATTAAGTTTAAGTTCAACGTATCCGTTAGCTGGAATCTGTTGCATTCTCAATGTTAACAAGTTTGCGTTAGTATCGTAGGTCTTTATTCTTGGATCATTGACGTAATCTGTTATATCACCCAAAGCACTATCATAGGCACTAATTATTCTATTGAATTCAAGGTTTGCAAATGTTATGTTTACTATTGGTGATGTCATAATATCGCCAACGTTATTTGTTATCTTCACAGTTGCCACACATGGCTCTCCGGCTTTCATCTCTGGTAATGTTACATCAATTGTTAAGTTACTACTTGGTTGAGCAAGTATATCACTATCTAACGTATTAATCCTAATCGTTCCCTTCGATGTACTATACGATTTAATGTGTGCTCCAATATAGTGCACATTCCACACTACATCTGTTTTAGCTACTACTTGCTCGTTTTCTACTGATACGATTACAATTCCATCTCCACTAATCCTCTGAACAGTTACGTTGTGTAACAGCCTTTTACCATCATTTATAGGTGTTCCATTGTCGTTTATGGCTTCAAGTTCCTTCTTGTTTACAGATAACGTTAATTCAACGATCTTCTTTGGATTGTTATTATTAACTGTAATTTCTCTCTCAACAACGCCGTCTATTGTCACTTTTACTGTAATTGGGCTTACACTTACGTATTGTAACTTCGTTAACGCATGTAAAGCAGCCTGTGTGGCTGCAGTGTATCCAAAGCTACCGTGCTGTCTATATATACTTATTAAGTATTCTACAGCCTTGGCAATTGTATCATTAGTTGCATCGTAAACCATATCCTGTGTAACAATACCGTTTACACTTCTACTCTCGTTCAATGCAAGTAAGACATAAGCTGTAGTTTCAGCATTTCTTCCATACCAGTCCCACCATGCGCTTGGATATCTCTTCCAGTAAACTTTTCCATCCATCGTCACATAATTTTCCATTAGCCAGTTGATACCCTTCTTTATAGCATTCTGTATGTCTTTTTTAGTGACGTTTGGTGGCGTCGGAGTTCCATACAGCTTCAAACCCCAAACTGCTAATGCAGTAGCTAATGCATCTGAAGATTTACTCTTATCTCCTTTCTGGTTCCATCCACCATCGTAGCTTTGATGACTAAGTAAGTAATTCGTAACGTTTGCCATTAGATCATTGGCTAACTCCTTTGCACTGTCGTTAAGTAATCCACTGGTATTCAATTGATAGAATGTCACCATAACCATAGCAGTTAAAGGCAAATCTCCACCGAAGAATCCATGTGAACCTTGTTTTGGATGCCAGTGAATTGTTGGGAGAGTTGTGTTGTTAAATTCAGCGAACTCCCTAATAGCTGTGATGTTATACCAATATATCGTATCGTTAAAGTTGAATTTTCCACTTACCTTGTGCTGAGCAGTTAAATTCTTTTTAACCAAGTAGTAGTAGGCTTCATCCTCTGCGATTCTTCCAAGACCATAGCTTGCATATGTCGTATAGAATGCATCTCCCCTCTTATACCAGCCCCACATACTCCAAGAACCGTTGTCATGCTGACCTCTCGTGCCACCTTTTGCAAGTTTCTTAACACCCATTAGTATAGTCTTGTTGATCTTGTTTCTGTCATACCCCTTTGGATAACTCTTTGCAACTTCTCTATAGTACCAATCCGTGTGTAAGGCACCAAGTAACCTGCTTGTAATCTGTTCAACACATCCGAATGGATAGTGCACAAGGTAGTCCAAACCTTGCAATATTCTACCCTGTGATCCTGCCATTACGACAATTCTTATCGTTTGATTGAATGTCTTAACCTTTGACCAGTTAAGTGTCTTAAAGGTCATACTTGATTCATTCATTCTCTGCGTTAAGACCGTTGTATTCAACGATGTTAGCTTTATCTTTGGAACCCATACTGTGAGTGAGTACTTTGGAACCCAGTCTGTTGGATCTTTTGACTTAGTTGAATTTATAACATCCTGCTTATCTCTACCAACTACGGTGATGTTTATCTCGTAAGGTGTACCATTACCGTATTTGCCAACTTCTATTGCTTTAGCACGGAATCCAATCCAGTTCCATTTTCCACCCCATAGGAATCTTTTAACGGTTACACTGTTAGTCCATGTTTTATTGCTCCAATCCCAAACGGTCAGACCTTCTGGTACTTTAATCGTTACATTGACATATCCAGGTGCTGTAACATTTACATAACAACCGATGTAGAACGTTGAGTTCTTTAGAACTCTCCAGTACGGATACCAGAGCTTCCATACATCAAGTTTATAAGCCTTTAATGTTATGTTCCAACTCTTGAATTCGTTGTTTTTCGTATAAGTATCGTTGTCAACTTTTGCAACAATCCAGTATATTCCCCCAGATAGACCGCTCGTATTCCATACAATCTTCGTTACATTCCAACCATAAGGCTTCAATGGTGGCATGTACCTGCTAAACACCACAGCTTGTAGTCCACTCTTATTGTAGACTTCTACCGTTAAATTGTACGGATTTGACCAAGTTGAACGTAGATTTTTAACTGATACGTATAACTTTACTTTATCACCAACGACATACTTTGTGTAGTAGCCGTAGATATACGGTCTTATGTCTGTTACCTTCTCAATTAAAACGCTTGCATTCGTTGAATTTAATTTCATAGGTAATCTTTGCTTGCTCCAGAAATCTCCACTTAGATTAAGCCAGACTGTTGCAGCTTTATCCGTTTTGACTCTAAACTTTACATTAGCCAGTACGAAAGTTCCATTGAGGTTCAAGTTGTTGCCATTGATTCTCACGGCTCTAAATGGATACTTGTACCATACATCATTAAACGTCAGACTGTAGTTTGAAGTTGCACTAACGTATTGTAGTACATGGTAATCGTATGTAAGCAACAGATTAAGTTTACCTATTGCCTCAGTTGTATTTAGAATAATACTTACATTAAATACATCGTTCAGCTTAGCCTTACTAACACCTGGGATGACCGTTGCGTTTACATAGATCCACTTTGCAATTACAACCTTACTTACAGCATTGTTAGACTCGTTTAACTCAGCTTCATCGTCGTTTACATCTGCTATTACTGTTATGTTTGTCAATCCAGCGAAGTTGTATGTTACGTTTTTCGTCCAAGTTTCGTTCGGTTGTAGCATTGGGATAGAGAATACTTTCCAGTCCTTACCGTTCACAAGAACCTTCAGCTTAGTCTCTTTGGCCCAAACATCACCGATGTTCTTAACACCTACGGTGAATTCGTATTCACCAGGTATAACTCTCTTCTTTGGCATCACAAGTATTGGAACCAAATCTGGCTTAGATATGCAGAGTTTGTAGCTTACCTTGTTGTTTTCTTCGTTCGTTTCATTGATTACGTTGTCCGGGTCTACCGTGATGTTGAACGGATAACACTTGCATGAAAGCTTGTACTCAGTGGCATTCACGACAGCTTCCTCATGTATGTATAGTACTCCATCCTCGTTCAGATCGTTCAGCTCTTCATCGGTTAAGTCGTACGTGAAGTTCTTATCCTTGTACACTCCAGACACACTAAATGGCTTGGTAACCGATGCGTTTGGATATCCTAGATTTCTGATTTCAAATGTGACGTTTACAACTACGAATGGATAGTTGTAACGTTTGCCATTATAGGAATCGCCGGCTTTATGCATCTTGATCGTCCAAGTTTCGTTACCAAATTCATCATATACATGGAGTATTCCAATTAAATCTGGCTTTGGAGCGTAAACTTCGATATATTTAGTTGCAACGTTATTATTTTCGTTTCTCTCTTCCACGTTATCATTCGGATCAACTATTGCCTTTATTTCATGGATTCCTTCTGATGTGAACACGTATTGATAGCTGAACTTCTCCTTATCTCCAGCGTTCAATTGAGGAACATCGAAAGTTTTAACTTTATTTCCATCTATGTAAAGGTCTAATTTTGTTGAATCTGATGTAGCGCTTCCTATATTCTTTACCGTTACATTAATTATAACCGATGTGCCTTTTTTAACGCTCGATGGAACGGATATATCTACTGTTAGATCTGGCATTTGTTTTGGAGGTTGCTTAACTCCAACAGCATATATCTTTGAATCCGGTGAATTTGGATTTACGATGAATACTAAGTCTTTACAACCATCTCCGTTGACATCGTAAGTTTTAAATGGATTGAACCAATTGAAATACCATCTAAAGTAATCGCTTGTTGAAACATTGAATATATATGCTAAACCGTCTCCAGTTAATCCTTCTCCACTCCTTGCATATTCACCATGAGTAATCTCCGTAACGTTAAAAACGTCACTTTTACCATCCCCATCGAAGTCGCCAATATATGCCAGATTGTATACGTATCTAAACCAAAGCTCATTACCGTTTGCTCCATCTAATGCCAATACGTGAGAATAATGCCCTATAAACAGTAGATCATTAATACCATCTCCAGTTAGATCTGTTATTGTTGCGTAGTAACTCAAATATCCAGTGAAGTTCTTTTCAAATGACCATGACTCGAACCAACGACCGTAGTCATCTTGTTCTAATTTTACTATTTTTAGGTACGTTGTCTCATTCTCCCAATAATAGTTTTTACCTATGACAAATTTGCGAGTTGTTTTTAAGGCATAAATGTCTGAATAATTTCCAAAGTTAAAGTTCCATTCAACATCGCCACTCCCATCCCGAATGTATACTGTTCCATTCTCGTATGTGAGAAACTCGCAAACTCCGTCTTTATCGATATCGTAACATCCAGATATAAGTTGCTGATCCATGCTTCTCCAAACTTTTCCATCTTTTCCGCTCAAGATGATCCATTTATTTTCTCCACCAAGTAGAAGATCATCGTATCCATCTCCATTGGAATCTCCAGATTTTGAATAGAAGTAAACTTCATCAGTTGTATTGTAGTCCCATATAGTGTTTCCATTCTCTCCATCTACAGCTTCAAAATGACTTTCGTACTGCCCATCACCTATGTATTTCCAATAATAGAGTAAAACGTCTCCCTTTCCATCCTTATCGAAATCAAAGTTGAACTCTGTGAAATATCCCTTTACATTCACAACGTTCGCTATCTTAACAGGACTTTCCTTTTCTTTGCTCGCAATGATTTGCGTCCATCCACCGAATTTTCTGACCCATTTTTCATTGTTGTAACCCGAATCTATAGCTATAACATAGTAATTATTCCAGCTTGAACCCCATCCACCAGTAATTATTTCCTTGAATCCGTCTCCGTCAACATCAACAGCATACGTCATTTCTTCTGAAAAACTAATACTGTCGTTGTGGTAGAATATTAAAAGCTCATCCCCATCGTTTCTTATTCCGACAATTGTTTTTTCAGCTATCACTATTACATCCTTTTTCCCGTCTCCGTTTAGATCATCTGCCTTTGCAAAATAAGGCTTATCGCTTCCTAACGGAATATTCCACATTTCGTTTCCATTGCTCCCGTCTAAAGCGTAAACGTTATATGTGTTTCCAGATCCACTCGCAAATACCACATCATCTCTTCCATCATCGTTTAAATCGGCAATCTTTAACAAAGATGCATTTTCGTAGCTCGCATTCCATAAAATCTTTGCATTCCCTTGAACGTTAAAGTAAAATACCTTTTGAACTGTAATTGTCCCATTGACTTTGTTAATATCTGTAACGTTGAAATTATCTAAACTATATTCAGCAAATGTAAAGTTCAGATTGGATTTACCGTAATTTATAGCCTTAAATGTGATATCAACAAATGGTTTTGGATCTGCTGTTGTAATTTTGTCGTAAGCTATAACTGCAACGTGCAAAAAGCCTATTTCGTTGTTTACATTGTAATCAACAACGCTCACATTGAAATACGTTTTGTTCTCCTTCACATCCACTACTTCTACGATGTTCGGATCAAAAGTTAGATTGAACCCGATACCAGTACAATTCTTAACGCTTGCTATGTAAACTGATATATTAACGTTTTGTGGTAACTGTTGGGCTATTACCGTTTTTGAATCTATTGAAATAGTCGGTTGCGCCCATGCGTTTACTAATGCTACTATTAGAAACATTGCTATAACTATTCCCACTTTACTTAATGCTCTGATACTCATAACTTTTCAAACCCCCTTAAGGTACTTTAACAATGCTTAATAAAATAAATTTATAAACATTTCGTATATGAACTTACAACTACAACTTAATATTTTTGTTTTTATAAAATTTATTTTTGAATAATAATATAAAGCGGTTTCTACTATAACTTATTAAGACACTAACTATTAGCCCACATACAGTTATTTGACTAAAAAATTTCATAGCAAAAATTATATTAAGAGTACTTTGAATAAAAGGTTGGATGCTTAGAGGTGGTTACTTGAATATTAAAAGCGTAATCATTGTTTCATTAGTTTTCGTACTTACTATTTCACCTACTGCTAATGCTGAAAAAGTAATAGTTGTTTTCAAGGATCACCAGAAAGTCCATATATCTTCTATAAGCCAAACAAAGCAGAAGTTTGTAACAAAACATCAAAACCTTCTGAAGATTCTAAATAAATACAAGATCATTGGTGAGGTTAATGAAATTAAATTACTATGGGTTGCAAATTCTATTTTACTAAATGCTACTCATGATGTAATTGAAAAAATAAAAGATCTTAGCGATATAGTTGAAATTATACCAGATTACAGGGTAAAGTTATTAGAAACGGAAGATGTTGCATGGAATTTAAAATGTATAAATGTTAGTAGAGTTTGGAGTCTTGGCATAAACGGTAGCGGTGTTAAAGTAGCAGTTGTTGATACTGGAATTGCACCACATCCAGATCTAAAAGATAGAATTGTTGCATGGAAAGATTTTGTAAGAAATGAATCTAAACCTTATGACGATAACGGACATGGAACGCATGTAGCAGGCATAATAGCTGGGAAAAAGATAGGTGTAGCTCCTGGAGTTAGTCTAATAGGTGTTAAGGTTTTCAATTCTGATGGATCTGCAGATATATCAACAATTATCGAGGGTTTTCAGTGGGCTGTTGAAGAAGGAGCAAAAGTAATAAGCTTTAGTGGTGGTGTTTTACCTATAGATGACTCTTTTGCAGGTAAATCTACTGTTAACAGCATTGATGAACACGTTATAAATGTAAAGCCATACATGGATGAAATGGCATATAAACCATCATCAATCGTGATTTGTGTAGATCCTAATCTAAACGTATCGTTGATTTCTCCAAACGGTACTACTGTGAATCTTGAAAGATTACGGGATACACAACTCGGTAGCTATTGTTATGTATATATCAGCGATACGCCTTTAACACCTGGAAATTGGAAATTTACAGTTAAATCAAATGAAACTGTTCAGTACAGATATAATATATACGTCATTTATCCAAGTGACGGAACGAGTATACTAGATATAACTGTAAACAATTTAGTAGATAGGGGTGTTGTAGTTGTTTGTGCTGCAGGAAACGAAGGATATTATGGATTTAGAACGATAAATTCGCCTGCTTCAGCTAAAAAGGCTATAGCTGTCGGAGCTGTCAATATGAATAATCGGATCGCTTGGTTTAGTTCAAAAGGCCCAGTTGGATATGGAGTCAACACAACTATAAAACCAGATGTCGTTGCACCTGGAGAGAATATAGATTCTACGAGCAATACTGGAAGTTATGTTCAGATGAGTGGTACTTCAATGGCAACGCCCCACGTAAGCGGTGTTATTGCCCTAATGCTTCAAGTAAATCCAAATTTGAGTCCAGAGGACATTAAAAGAATAATTGAAGAAACCGCTTTGGATTTGGGAGAGGTAGGTAAAGATAACGTTTACGGAGCAGGACTTGTGAATGCATATTACGCTGTTTTAAATTCGACCATAAAGGGAGATCTAAATTTGAATGGTGAGATAGATGTTGGAGATTTAGTGTACGTGGCAAGAATTGTTGTCGGTAAAATGAAGCAAGATAAAAGAGCAGATTTTAATGGAAATGGAAGAGTAGATATTGGAGATCTTGCAAAGATTGCCTACTACTTGATTGGAAAAATTAATCAGCTTTAATTTTTTACATTATTCCAGCTTTTCTTAAAGCTTTTTTCAATTTCAGAAAATCTTTGAATGGATTTCTTTAAGATTGGAGCTCGATATACTCTCTAAGATCCATTCGTAAAAGATCTGTTTTTCCAGTTATCTCATTCTTTGCTGAATCTATCTTTTCTCCCAAAACAACTCTCGCCTTTTCAGACTTATCTTTTATTACTTTGCTAAGTTCTTTTCTTGTCTTCTATGATTTTTCCTTTATTGTTTCTATGCTTCTTTCACAAAGTTCAACAGCTTTTTCACTAAGCTCAATAGACCTCTCACTCCTCATTTTTTTAATGTAAATGTATAAATGTAATAGAATAATAATTATTTGACAACAAATATTATAGTAAAGATCAAAATAAATTTCTCTTATGGAAAAGTTGATTGACTTAGACTTTATGTTATGTTTAATTGATGCTTTACTAAGGAATAAAATTATTATATTTTTAAATAATCATTCTTTATAAATTTTAAGTAAAAATTCCATTTATCTCTTGTCAGAAGATGAAACTCGAATGGAGTATCAAAGAACTTCTCAAATAATATATCATATACCTTTAACTTCTTTTCTCTAATCTTAAACTCATCAGAAACTATGGCTAAATCTATATCACTAAGTCCTGGAGAGTAATCACCTTTAACAACAGATCCAAAAACGTAAACTTCAAAATCTGAAAGATGACTTCTTAAAATTTCTTTAACTTCTATAGCATATCTTTTAAAATTTATGAAATATTCTGATCTTTCCATAATATCTCCTTCAATTCTTCTAAAGCTTTAAAAGCTTCCTCAACCTCTTCTTTAAAAAATTCTTCAAAATAATATCTTGAAGTTATGTACGCTCTTTCAAGGTTTCTCAAAACGACTTTATACTTGTTTATAAATTCTCTGACTCCTTCAATGTCTAATTCACTTAAAAGTTTTCTCAGACTGTGCGTTCTCTCAAAATAACCTTTCATGTCCAATAGCTTTGCTTTTATCATTAACTGGCAAGCCTGCTCTATGTGAAACATTGCCAAGTCATAATCCCCGTTCTTAAAGTTGAATTCAGCATTCTTCTTGAACTTCTCCGCTCTTTCAAGGTACATCTTAATTTCTTCTTTCATTTGTTCTTTTTTGTTTGATGGGGGATATATTTATTATCCTTATTCCACAAAGACGTAATAACATAATCGAAAATTATTTTAGAGTTTAGAGATAGGCTTAAGAGATGATAAGGGATTTAGTAAAAGGACTGAGGATATTTGAGAGAAATAAGGTACCAGAAGGGATAAAGATCTTAGGCATAGCGATTTATTCAGACGTCATCTTTTAGGAAGAATCCTATCTGAATTGCATCCCGTTTCATACAATGCTGTAAGGAGATGGATAAAGAAGATAGCCGATTTCAACGGAGAAGAAAAGAAATCTTAAGATGAAACAGTTGTTAAAGTGAACACTACGTTTATTCGGCTGTTGATGTTGAGAGGAACGAGCTTATGAAAGAATTGGCTGATAACGAGATCTTTCGTGAAGGAAGCTCTAAAGTATTGTGAAAACAGGCCGAAATTCATTATAGATAAAGCTCCTTGGCTTATTAAAGTCTTAATCTGGAATTCGAATACGAAGGGTTTCGGGAGAAGAAGCTTAGTTGAATCCGTCTTCAGCTCTTTCAAGCAGAGGGTGAAATTCTTCTTTTGTTCCATTACTAAAAATCCTGTTAGATGTTGGAACCTTTCAAGCTGTTTATGCTATACTATAATCATTTAAGAACATTATGTTAACATGTTCCCCGAAATATAAAACTTAAATAATCCAAGATAGCGAGCATTCTTAAGGGATACTTTCATGAGGTTGATAATAGAAGTTGTGAAGGTTAAAGGGAAATGTGCCGTCGGTTATAAGCCGGGAGATTACTTTGTGTTTAACTCGTTTTACATTGAACCAACAAAAGCAAAAATATGCCTGCATGCTTTGTCCGCTATGCAAAACATCCTATACGCAATCGCACACGGTATAAGTCCCAAGGCTTTAGGTGTAGGTGATGAAAATACAGCTTACGTCCAATGTCCAGACCCAGGAAAGCCATTTACAGATGGGGGAACTGTTTTGTTCAGAATCAGGAGGTGCGATAATGATTCCAATCGCCAAGCCTCTAATCGATGATGAGGAAATTCAAGAGGTCGCCAAAGTGTTAAGGTCTGGTATGCTTGCTCAGGGTAAATACGTCGAAGAATTTGAGAAGGCTTTTGCGGAATACATCGGCGTTGATTACGCTGTAGCTGTGTGCAATGGAACTATAGCTCTAATATTGGCTTTAAATGCTTGCGGTATTAAAAGCGGAGATGAAGTTATCACAACTCCCTTTACATTTATAGCTACAGCCAATGCAATACTGTATCAAAACGCTAAGCCAATCTTTGCAGATATTGATGAAAAAACGTATAACATAAACCCAGATGAAGTGTTAGAGAAGATAACTCGTAAAACTAAAGCAATATTGGGTGTTCATCTTTTTGGTCATCCCTTCGATGTGAAAGCTTTGCAGGAGATATGCGAAGATCACAACTTGGTGCTTATAGAGGACTGTGCACAAGCTCATGGCGCTGAATTTGAAGGTAGGAAGGTCGGTAGTTTTGGTATAGGCTGTTTTTCGTTTTACCCTACTAAAAACATGACAACAGGTGAAGGCGGTATTATTACGACTAACGATAGAAAAGTAGCTGAAAAGGTAAAGCTGTTGAGAAATCACGGTGAAATTGCGAAGTATGAACACGTAGAGCTGGGATACAACTACAGGATGACTAACATACAAGGTGCTCTTGGTTTAGTTCAGTTGAAAAAGCTCGACAAAATGAACGAAATTCGTAGGAAAAATGCTAAGTTCCTGAATGAGGGCATTAAAGTTAGGGGTTTAATCAAGCCATTTGAAGCGGGGAATGTTAAGCACGTTTATCATCAATATGTTGTTCGAGTCACTTCTGAATTCCCAATGACAAGAGAAGAATTCATGAAATACCTCAAAAGCAAGGGTATCGGTTGTGCAGTTCATTATCCAAAACCGATTTATAAACAACCTCTTTACGTTAAACTTGGATACGGCAACGTGGAATGTCCAATTGCTGAAAGAGTTTCAAGAGAAGTTTTAAGCTTGCCAGTTCACCCAGCTTTAACTGAAGACGATTTGAGATACATCGTTAATACAATAAACGAATTGGGTGTTTGACATGGATGTTGGCGTGATAGGTGTGGGTGTAATGGGTAAGAATCACGTGAGAGTGTATTCGGAACTTAAGAAAGTTGATAACCTCTTTGTCTACGACACAAGCAAAGAGCAAGTTGAAAAGGTTAAAGATTTTGGTGTTACAATCTGCGATTCGTTGGAGGAATTGCTGAAGCAGGTTGAAGCTGTCAGTATATGTGTGCCAACAAGATACCACTTTGAAGTTCTGTCAAAAGTCGTAGGGAAAGGTATTCACGCACTCGTAGAAAAACCCATAACATCTAACTACGCAGAAGGAAAAAAGGCATTGGAGATAATAAAAGGTAAAGACATTATTGTTGGTGTCGGACACATCGAAAGGTTTAACCCGATTGTAGACGAAATTGCGGGAATTGTTGAATATCCAAGCTATGTCGAAATAAAAAGGCATAACCCTTCTTCGGTTAGGATTACGGATAGCTCGGTTGTGGAGGATTTAATGATTCACGATATAGACATAGTCTTTCACGTCTTATTTAATGGTAATATTGGTTTCAAAGTTCACAGCGCAGGAAATAAGGATGTCTGCACGGCTTTGATTAAATTCGATAAAGCTGTAGTGTTTTTGTCGGCAAGTAGATTGTCTGCAAAGAAGATAAGAACTATTCACATAGAAGAGAGCGAGAAGACTGTTGAGGGGGATTTTATGAGTCAGGAGGTATACGTTTACAGGAAGCCAGAGAAGTACTACGGTGAAGCTGTCAAATACGTTCAGGAAAACATAATTGAAAAAGTTATGGTAAACAAAGTAGAACCGCTGAAAGTAGAGCTTAAGACGTTTTTGGACTGCGTAGATAAGGGTGAGCCATTTCCTATAACACCAGAACAAGCGGTTTTTAACTTAAAAGTCTGCGAGATGATAAAAAATGAAGTTCTATAAACATCCTACAGCAATTGTGGAGACAGATAAAATAGGGGAAGGCACCAAGATTTGGCATTTCGTCCACATCAGAGAAAATGCAAAGGTAGGTAAGAACTGTAACATAGGTAAGTGCGTATACATAGATAGGGATGTAGAAATTGGAAATAACGTAAAGATTCAAAACTTTGCGACAATATACAAGGGCGTAAAAATTGAAGACGACGTGTTTATCGGCCCCTCTGTTACATTCACAAACGATTTGTATCCGAGAGCTTTTATTTGGAGTGAAGATAAAATTATTCCGACTTTGGTTAAGAGGGGAGCAAGCATAGGAGCAAATGCTACCATCATTTGTGGGATTACGATTGGAGAGTATGCTATGATAGGAGCTGGAAGTGTTGTGACGAGGGATGTTCCACCCTTTGGTTTGGTGTATGGCAATCCTGCAAGGTTGAAAGGTTTCGTCTGCTACTGCGGTAGAAAGCTTAGATCAATATTTAAAGAAAACGAAGATTCGATTGAGTATAAATGCGAACACTGCGGTAGGATTGTGATAATCAAAAAGGAGTGGTTGAAATGAAAGTTGCTGTGATTGGCTTGGGTAAAGCAGGCTTGCCATTAGCCTGTGTTATAGCTGACAGTGGACTAAAGGTTGTTGGAGTAGACATTGATGAGAGAAAATGTGAGATGATTAACAGCGGTATAAATCCGATTCCAGAAGAGGCTGGCTTAGATGAACTGATAAAGAAGCATGGTGGTAAAAATCTAATTGCAACAGCTAACTACAAGGATGCAGAGGATTGCAACGTATACATAGTGATAGTTCCGTTGTATGTGGATGAAAATTACAATCCCGATTTTAGAATTCTAGAGAATGCCTTCAGAAATGTCGGTAGAATACTAAAAAAGGGTGATTTAGTAGTTTTAGAAACGACTGTGCCAGTCGGAACTACTGAAAACATTGTAAGGAGATGGCTTGAAGAGGAGAGCGGTTTGAGATTGGGTGAGTTCTACTTAGCATATTCTCCCGAGAGAATCATGACCGGCTACAGTATTTCAAGGTTGAGGGAGTTTCCAAAGGTTATAGGGGGTGTTGATGAGAAGAGTGGTCAAATAGCCTTCGAAGTTTACAAGCGATTTATACCCAACTTGCACTTAGTTTCATCTGCAAGAGTTGCTGAATTCATAAAGATAATAGAAGGTTGCTACAGAGATGTAAACATAGCTTTGGCAAATGAGTTGTTTAAAATAGCTGAAGAATTGGGCATAGATTTCTACGAAGCAAGGCAATACGCCAATCATGAATACTGCCATATACATTTGCCATCTACTGGAGTTGGCGGGCATTGCTTTAGCAAGGACGAATACGTATTCGTTGATGGTATAAATCCTTTGACTTTTGAGGAATTCTACAACTCCGTTGAGGGAGATGTTAAGGTTGTAGGACATGTTGAAATCAAGATACCTAAGAAAGATTGTAGTGTCCTATCGTTTGATTTGAATGAAAAGAAGGCTGTATTTAGGAAAGTAACGATACTCACCAAAAGGAGATTGAATGACAACGAAAACGTATTTGAAATAACGCTTAAAACAGGTAGAAAAATCAGATTAACAGAAAACCACATAGTTCTCGTATATAAAAACGGCGAATTCGTTTATAAGCTTGTTAAGGAATTAAAATCTGGTGATAAAATTGCTATTGTTACGAAGTTACCCATTATTGGTGTGGGAAAGAAAGTAAATCTTATAGAAATTTTGAGCAAATCTGAAAGTTTCAAGGTTAAATTTAAGAGTATCGATGCAGAAGACAAAAGAATAATCCACAGAAACTTTGCACCGCAATCTTACGATTACTTAAAGCGTAAATACATACCCTTAAACCATTTCATTAAAATAAGGGATAAGGTAAAACTCAAACCAGTAGCTATAACATCTGGTAGAGGTAAAAGCTATCAAGAGGTTCCGTGCTGGATTGATGTAAATGCCGATTTCGCTAAATTTATCGGTTACTATCTCTCTGAAGGTTGTATAACTGAAGATACATCGCTAAGGGTTAGACTGTCAAAGTTGGGTTTGAGATTTTCAGAATACATTCAAAACGGAGTTAATCATCTAAAGGTTTCGTCTCGTGCATTCGGTTTACTACTTGAAAGCTTGGGTGTTGGTAGAAATTCATACGATGCTAAGATTCCAAGTTTTATTCTGAATGATACGGAGTTGACAAAGGCTGTTTTGAGTGGATTCATAAATGGAGATGGTAGCGTTTGCGTGTACGAGGGAGAACATCGTTATAAAAGAGGTAATAAAACCTACAAAACCGATAGAATCAGTATTGCGGTTGAGATTGCCACATCGAGCGATAAGTTGGCTCAACAATTGTTTTTAGCTTTACAGAATCTTGAAATAGTTCCATCATACAAGAGAGCTGGCAATGTTCACATCTTAAGGATTTTTGGGTATGAAAACATTAAGAGGCTCAAAGATTGCGTTGATGGATCGAAAAAAGAGAAGATAGAATACTACTTGTCAAGGATCAAAAAAATTGAGAGAAATTCAAGTTTCGAATTAAAGGACGGCTTTGCCTTGATTGAGGTTAAGGATGTAAAAAGGATCGATTACGATGATTACGTCTATTCCATTGAAGTCGATGATACGAATACAGTCGTAACCACAACTGGTATAGTCGTCCACAACTGCATCCCAGTTTATCCATGGTTTTTAATAAAAGAAATGGAAAAAATAGAGAAATTCGACTACGCAAGATTGCTGAGAACTGCAAGAGAGATAAACGATGAAATGATAAGCTATTGGGCTGAAAGAATTGTTTTGGAGTGCTTAAAGGTTGACAAACCACTCAAAGATGTAAAGATCTGTATCAAAGGTATTACCTTTAGAAAGGGTGTTAAAGAGCTCTACCATAGCAGAAATCTTGCATTGGCAAAGCTTTTAGCAGAAAAGGGATTGAATGTCGGAGTTTACGATGAGATGTTCAGCAAGGAAGAAGTAGAGGAGTTGGGATTAAAGTGGATGGAACCAAATAATGCCGATGTCGTGTTCGATCCGTTTGAATTGAAGATTACGAGGAGGTGAGAGCTTAAAGGCTGTTATTTTTGCCTTGATTTCCATGCTGTCCTTTGGACTCGTAGGCATCGTTTACAAGATTGCTTTGAGTAGAATAGATTATATATCTCTGGTTTTCTTTGTATATCTATTCTCAACCATTTTAACTGCTGTGATTTGGTTTACATCGGCTGATAAAAAGATAACTACAAGTGGCTTGCTTTTAACGTTCTTAGCTTCGGTGTTGGCTGTAGTTGGTATGCTCTCTTATGTTTACGCACTCAAATATGGTAAGGTCGTTATAGTAGTTCCGATACGCAATTTAGCCCTTCTAATTACAGTTGTATTGGCTGTAACAATTCTAAAAGAAGAGTTAAGCTTCGAAAAGGTCATGGGTATAGTTTTAGCTGTGATTTCACTGATACTGCTGAGTAAGTGATTTGAATCCGACAACACTTTTAAAGCGGTTGTAGATTAGCAATGTTAATGGAATTGGCAAGGAGAGTGGCAAAGAATACATTTTACAACGTTTCAGCTTTGATAATCGGTAACGTTTCTGGTTTATTCTTAACGATTTTCCTTGCAAGGATTTTGAAGCCTGAACAATTCGGAATTTACAGCTTAGCTCTATCCATAGCTATGTTAGCAACTTCACTTTCAAGCTTGGGAATTGATGGGGCGGTTGTGAGATATACCGCATATTATGTCGGTATCAATGACATTGAAAGTGTTAGAGGGTGCTTAAGACATTTGATGAAGATAAGGGTTATTTTATCAATAATCGTTTCGTCTTTGCTTATTATACTATCAAAAGCTTTAGCAGAGTTCTTCGGTGATTCAAGACTTATTATACCCTTTGTTATCTCTGGATTTATCATTCTGTTTTATTCTCTAATGGGCTTTTTTGATTCTTTCTATAGAGGTTTGCAGAGATTTGAATACTCGTTTTTAAGACAAGTCGTATACGAGGCTTCGAGATGGGTGTTTGTGATACCTTTGGCAACGATATATTTAGCTGTGGGTGCGTTGATTGGTGTTTCAATTGCGTTTGCGGTTGCATTTACAGTGTTATTCATAATATTTGTCCTTAGATACATCCACTTCGTTAAGGGTAGTTATAAGCTTGTAACTGGTAGGATATACACTTACATAGGTTACATGACTATAGCCGGATTATCTGGTTTGATATATGCTTACGTTGATACGGTCATGATAGGATACCTAATGAATGCCGTGGATGTTGGATACTATAAAGCTGCATATACGATTGTCTTTGCTGTAATCGGTTTAATTTCGTCTATGAGTAACGTATTGCTTCCAACGTTCACGCAGATGAGCAAAGAAGACATAATCCTCTCGCTCGGCAGGATCAACAGATATGTTTCGGTTCTTGCGTTTCCTATGGCTTTATCAATCACATATTTAGCGAAAGAGATAATTTCGTTTGTCTACGGTAAAGATTTCATCCCAGCTACACAAGCCATGGTTGTTCTTTCTCTTGCTCTAATTCCGGGAGCCTTTAGTTATTTGGCAACTATATTTAACGCAAGAGAGAGACCAGATGTCGTAGCATTTTTAATTACATCGAGTATGATCCTAAATGTCATTTTAAACTACTTCTTGATACTTGCAAAAGGCATATTCGGTGCCGCTTTAGCTACGGTTGTATCACGATTTTTCTTTTTATTTTCCGTTATAATTGCTCTATACAAGCTGTTTGGAATCTCTGCAAACATGAGAGCCGTTATCAAGCCTCTCCTTGCATCGTTGATTATGTTGTTTATCCTGATTTTACTACCGAGACCAAATAATTTGTTCTACGGATTAATGAACTTGCTGTGTGCTGGAATGATTTATTTGGTTCTGATATTTGTTTTGAAAGTTTTGGATAGGAATGATGTAGTTTATTTGATAAGTTTAGTGAA
>Ga0190369_1000012_pt1 | contig 28399 bp, 31 predicted proteins | sample 4872181213_MG_FD_165051 | JGI IMG/M metagenome (GOLD analysis project Ga0190369, IMG submission 165051) | Hydrothermal vent microbial mat bacterial communities from Southern Trench, Guaymas Basin, Mexico - 4872-18-12-13_MG | ecosystem: Environmental > Aquatic > Marine > Hydrothermal vents >... | reverse complement strand
TGAAAGACTGAAAGGAGAAACCGTTAAGGATACGTAAGCAAGGATTTCGCTGAAGAAATGAGAAAAAGAGATGTTGACTTCATCGCTGTAAAGAGAGCAATGAGGAAGCTGAATACTACAGAGTCAGGAAGAAGATCAAAACACTATTCTCAGTTGCAGATAATCGGTGAAGTTCATAAAGGCTGTGAGTAGAAGAGGTCTTGCCGTTAAGATCATCCTTGGACTCTTAGCCTTCAACTTCTATCAGCTAATAGGGTGATGGGTACTATGGTTAATACATATTTTAGGGTGGAGACAGACGAAGCTGAAGGAATTGACTAATAAGATACTTTTGGAGATTTTTAAGGAAGATGAGTTTTTGAGAGGGGAGTATTAGCACGAATCAAAAATATTAATTGGATACAGAACTTACTAGTCTGGTTAATTAGAATAATTTTTAAAATAAAAATATAAAATAAAATCGTTCAGGGTTTTCGAAGTTGATCCATTCAAGAAATACAGGATTAAGAAATGCGGTAACGGTCATGCAAAAGATTCTTATGTCTTGATAGATGTAAATGAATCTATTTTACTTGATGAATTCAGGTTTAAATTTTGGCTTAAGGAGGTGTTAGCATGAATAATTTTAATTTTATAGAATTTAATTTATCAACAGAAATGGTAACAAACTATGACATTAAGCGCATTATGGTGTATAAAAGGGAACAACATAGAGAAAACAGAGTTCCAACTAAAGTCTATATTGACAAAGGATATAAAGAATTTGTACAAATTATTGAATTGTGTTAACTATTTGAAAAGATTCAAAAAAGCGCCGGGGGTGGGATTCGAACCCACGCGTCCCTTATGGGACACGGGCTCTCCAGGCCCGCGCAGTACCACTCTGCAACCCCGGCTTAACCTATTATTTTTAAATCTTCAAATAGCTTAAAAACGTATCGTTCGGTATTAAGGACGTGTTAACTTAGTGCGAAAAGCATATATATTTAATATTTAAAGCTTGTGCCCTTAAGTTAACACGTCTCTGCTGTCTATTTAAGGCAAATTGTTTGATTGAGTATTATATTGCCTATAGAAATCGAGGACATGTTAACATAGCGATCTCAAATGATTATAGTACCACATGAACAGCTTAAAGAAGAGATTCCAACATCTAACAGGATTTTTAGTAATATAACAAAAGAAGATTTTAGCTCTCTGCTTGAACACAGATTCAACTAAGCTATGCTTTCCGAAACCTTCCGTATTCGAATTCTAATTTCAAGAAGTATCAGTAAACAGGTTCAGGAAGCTTGAGTTAGCCATGATGCTCTATCTATAACGAATTTCGGCTTGTTTTCACAGTATTCCAGAACTTCTTTCTGGTTACAAGCCAATTTCTTGTCGTATAAACTTTCATAAGCTCGTTCCTCTCAACATCAACAGCCGAATAAACGTAGTGTTCACTTTAACAACTGTTTCATCTTAAGATTTCTTTTCTTCTTCTCCATAGAAATTGGTAACTTTTCTTTATCCACTTCCAGATTTGTGTGGGGAACTCAGAGAGAATTTTGGCTCGTTGAAGAAGTCTGAATGTATGTCGCTATCCTTATCTCCCTCGCTCAAACAAATTTAGCTCCTCTATAACCTTCTTCAACTTCATCAAAATTCAATAAAATATATTCCGTGACTGTAAAGTTTATGGGTCTGGTATTAAATAAAAAGATTTAATTACTTTAAAATCAGTTAATATAATATGAAGGTAAACGGTGTTGAGGTTGAAGAAACTTTTGCTGAGGCGTTTGATATAAAAGTTGCCAGAGTTCTCATAACAGCGTACGACTACTACTGGGCTTGGGTCGCAGCAAATGAGGCAACTGGGTTTGGTACTTCTGTTATAATGTGTCCAGCAGAAGCTGGAATAGAAATTAAAGCCAAACCATCTGAAACTCCAGATGGAAGACCCGGTTATTACATCCAAATCTGCCATATGAGCAAGAAGGGATTAGAGCAGCAGTTACTTGCAAGAATTGGACAGTGTGTTTTGACTGCGCCGACTACAGCAGCATTTAACGGTTTACCAGATGCAGAAGAGAAGTTTGACACTGGTGGGAAACTCAGATACTTTGGTGATGGATACGAAAGAGAAGTAGAAATAGGAGGAAGAAAATGCTGGGCAGTTCCAATGATGGAAGGTGAATTCATAGTTGAAAACGAAATAGGATATACAAACGGAATTGCTGGAGGAAACTTCTTTATATTAGCTGAAACACAGGGCTCTGCTCTAGCAGCAGCGAAAGCAGCTGTAGATGCAATTGCAGACGTTGAAGGGGTTATTACACCATTCCCGGGTGGAATTGTTGCATCTGGTTCAAAGGTTGGAGCAAACAAGTACAAGTTCTTGAAAGCTTCGACAAATGAGAAGTTCTGTCCAAGTATAAGGGACAAAGTCGAAGGAACGCAGATTCCAGAGGGTGTAAAAGCAGTATATGAAATAGTCATAAACGGTTTAAACGTAGATGCTATAAAAGAGGCGATGAAAGTAGGAATTCTTGCCGCTACGAGAATTCCAGGTGTTGTTAAGATTACTGCTGGAAACTACGGAGGAAAACTTGGTAAGCATTTGATATACCTAAACGAACTCTTCTAAATTTTTTTATGCGAAAGATTTTAGTTGTTTCAGGTTTCGATCCATGTGGTGCTGGAGTTTTAGCCGATATAAAAACTGCTAAATCCCTAAACACTTTTGCCTTAGCAGTTTTAACGTGTCTAACTGCTCAAAACAGTTGTAGGGTTTACGATGTTAAACCCGTAGATACTGATTTATTTGAAGAAAAGTTAAAAGCCGTGTTAGAAGATGCTAAAATCGATGCCGTTAAAATTGGACTGATAAGCGATGTAAAAATTGCAAAAATTCTAATAGAATACCTAAAGGATATAAAAGTTCCAAAAGTCTTGGATCCTATTTTAAATGCAACAACTGGAAAGAGAATAGGAGATTTAGAAGCTTATAGGATTCTTTTAAAGTATGTAGACGTAATAACACCAAACCTAAGTGAGGCAAGAGAAATCAGTGAGATGAATGGCAACGCCACAGATATAGCTTTAGAGATATACAGAAATTACGGATGCTCAGTAGTCGTAACAGGTGGAGAGATGAGAGGTACAGATGTTTTATGCTATAACGGAGAAATCTATGAAATAGAGGCCGAGATATTTAATGTGGAAATTCATGGTACTGGCTGTGTTTACAGCACTGCTTTAGCCTGTTATCTTGCTAAAGGTTTAAATTTAATAGATTCCTGTAGGTTTGCAAGACTATTCATAATCGACAACGTCAAGAAAGCTGTAAAAATCGGTAGATGTTTACCAGTCATGAACCCTTAATAGACTATTTTTTCTAAGTCATCTCCTCCATAGAATATCTCTTGAATACAATCGTATATGTCTTCCATCCCGTATCCTTCCACTGCCGAAATTGGAATTATTGGTCTGAAAAATCCAAATTCTTTTAACATATGAAACAGCTCTAAACTCAATGTTTTCTTCTCGTAGCCAATACTTTCATAGAGACTTTCTGGATTTGTACTCCAATTAACTATCATCTTAACCTCTTCTTCTGTTAGTACATCCGCCTTGGATAACACTTGAATCTGTGGAATGTCCAGTTTAAAAACTGCAGATGTAGCCATAAAAAGTAGAGATAAAAATCCTGATGGTGTTTTTGAAACGATTGGATCAAATAGATATATCATAACACTTTTATCCTTTCCCAAAGCGTTGATTATTATTTCACCACTCTTCCTAAGAGTGAACAGTTCCATTTGTCCAGGAGTGTCTACAATTACGTAATCCGCCCCATTCCACTCTATTTCGTCCTTTATTTCCTTGTATATCGTTGAAATCAGATCTGCTCCAATTATTTGAGCTCCATTAGGACCAACATCGTACTTGTGCATTATATCTTCGAGAGTAAACCATTCCCTTACATCTACATCAGCCGAATATGGGATGTATTCAGCACCGGGATCTAAATTTACAGTCATGTAATCTAATTTTTTTAAATCAAACCAATCCGCTAAAGCCTTTGTGAGATATGTTTTACCAGAACCTGCGGTTCCAACAATGTAGATTATTACCTGTTGCTCCATAAGTATTGCATGATTTGATGTGTTTAAAAATAGTGTTTGGAATAGCTTTTTTATACAATATCCAAAAACTAAATATTAATGAACGATACTGAAATCTGGGTTGAAAAATACCGACCAAAGACCCTTGATGAAGTAGTAGGACAAGATGAAGTTATTCAAAGGTTAAAGGGATATGTAGCAAGGAAAAATTTACCACATCTGCTCTTTGCAGGCCCACCTGGAACAGGTAAGACTGCTACAGCTATAGCTTTAACAAGGGATTTATTTGGCGAAAATTGGAGGGATAACTTCATAGAAATGAACGCCTCAGTTACTCCAGATACACCGATACTCATTAGAATAGATGGCATAGTAAAAAGAACTACGTTTAAGGAGATTGATGAGATATTTTTCAAGGGTAATGAGGAATACGCTATTCCAATAGGCTTGGAAACCTTGAGCTTCCGTGAAGGAGTTGGATTCTATCCTGTATCCTTCATAGCAAGACATAAAGCCGAGAAAATAGTTAGAATAAGATTTGAAGGTGGGGAAGTAAAGACTACACCAGACCACTCTATAATGGTGTTAGATGAGGAGGGAAGAATAGTTCCAAAGAGAGCTGATAAACTCAAGAGAGGAGATTTCTTACTTTCGTTCAAAAAGATTATCAATGGCTCAGAATTAGTAGTGAATTTAACTGACTATGTTAAAAATCCAAATCTTAAAACCCAAATCACAAATCTACCAATAGATAATGAAACATCGTGGATGATGGGACTGTTCTTAGCTGAAGGTTGCTTGAGCTTTAGAAACGGTACCTCTGGACAAGTCGTGTTTACAATCTCTGCTAAAGAGCAGGGATTAATGGAGAAGATCAAGTCTTTTGGTGAATCTTTAGGAGTAAACTCATATATACAATTAGCGTATTCTGGCTTTGATAGGAGTAGAGCATCTGCGATTCATATTAGACTCCTCAACACCCAGCTTGCCAGATTCTTTTTAGATGCCTTTAGAGGTTCTACTGCAAAGACGAAGAGAGTGCCAGATTTAATCTTCAATACAACACCAGAAAACAGACTTGCATTTCTTATGGGATACATGGGCGATGGTTATGGAACATGGGGCAAATACGTAAGATACTCCTCTGTATCGCGAGATATACTCATCGATATAGCTTGGCTTGGAAGGATAACTGGCTTAGAAACGTCTGTATTCAATAACGAAGTCAGGTTGATCTGGAACGACTTTTTGTATACTCGCTCAGAACTTCTGCCAGTTAAGCCATTTGAGGCGTTCTTCAAACGAATAGACGGAAAAATCAACATAAACTGGAGATATCTACTTAGACATCAGCTCTACAGTAAGAAGAGAAGGGTCAAAAAGTCAACACTTCTCAAAATACTAAATTCTATCAGAACTGATGAATTAGATGAAGAGGAAAAAAGAGTATACATGAGGCTTAAGACTTTAGTGGAATCTGAGCTTTATGCTGTCGAGATTAAAGAAATCGAAAAGTTAAGCTATGATGGCTGGGTTTACGATTTCAGTGTTCCGAATACGGAGGTTTTCTTTGGTGGAACTACACCTGTTTTATTACACAACTCAGATGAAAGAGGAATTGACGTTGTTAGACATAAGATAAAAGAATTTGCAAGAACTGCTCCAATTGGTGATGTACCCTTTAAGATAATATTTTTAGATGAGGCGGATGCTTTAACACCAGATGCTCAAGCGGCTTTAAGAAGAACTATGGAAATGTTCTCAAAGAGCTGTAGGTTTATATTAAGCTGTAACTATGTTAGTAAAATTATAGAACCTATACAATCGAGATGTGCGGTCTTCAAGTTTAAGCCCGTACCGAAAGAAGCTATGAAAAAAAGGCTCTTAGAGATTTGCAAAAAAGAAGGTGTAAAGATTACAGAAGATGGAATGGAAGCTTTACTCTACATAGCAAATGGAGATTTTAGAAAAGCTATAAACGCCTTACAAGGAGCTGCAGCATTAGGTGAAGTCATAGATGCGGATGTTATATATCAGATAACTGCAACTGCTCGCCCAGAAGAAATCTCAAAGCTAATTCAAACTGCTTTAAAGGGAAATTTCATGGAAGCTAGACAAATACTCGACAAACTGATGGTTGAATACGGAATGAGCGGAGAAGATGTAGTGAATCAGTTGTTTAGGGAAATAGTGTATTCAAAACTCGATGAGAAGTTGAAGATATTACTAATAGATAAGCTTGGAGAGGTCGATTTCAGGCTTACAGAAGGAGCAAATGAAAGAATTCAGTTAGATGCATACCTTGCTTATTTAGCAACGATCGGTAAGAAGAGATGACGTGGAATTTAAAAATTAAAAAGCTTGAAGGCTATAAAAAAGCGAAAGAAAAAGGAGAAGTCGATGAAGACATTATACCACTACTCGATTTCATAAATTCTCTTGATTTTTTTGTTACACTTTCGAGTTGTAGTGGTAGAATTGCTGTAGTAGATTTACCAAATTTTGGCAATAAAATCGAATGCAAATTTTTAGGAAAATGGCATAAACCCGTAAAGTTAAAAGATGTTTTGGATTCTGCTACTAAATGCAAGAATTTGGCATGGTTAATTCAGTATCCTCCTATAATACACATAGCATGCAAAGACTTAGAATCTGCGAAAAAACTGCTAGCAATAGCCAACAACTCTGGATTCAGAAGGAGTGGTATAATATCCTTAAAGAACTTAGTAGTTGAGGTTTCATCTCTTGAAAGAATTGAACTGCCAATTGCAAAAAATGGAAAACTCCTTGTGGATGAGGATTACTTATCTCTTGTAATCGATTTGGCGAATGAAAAATTGAGAAGGGGTAAAGAAAAACTTAAGAGATTTGAGTTAATGCTGAGATCTGAATTTTAGTGGAATTGCACCAATTACAGCGATAATCATTGCAGCGATTACGGAAGTAACGAGTTGATAAAGAGGTTTTTCTATTCTAAATACATCTGAAAGCATGTACGCAGATGCACCAGAAACTATAAACCCAAAAGATATCAATAGAAAGACCATTGAAACATATCTTGTTATGCTTTTTCCTTCAAAGTAAACATCTATAGATTTCGCAGCCAGTGCAAATATCCCTGAAGCTATAATCCACCATACACATCCATATATAAACGCTGAAATCCTCTCATGTGGTGCAAGATTCAAAGATGCTAGATTAAATCCGTGAACGAGTCCAATTATTGTCAATATAACGGAAATAACGTACAAAACGAACGAAAATCTACCTTCGATAAGCGATTGTTTAATAGATGAAAAGTACTCCTCAAAGCTTTTATCCCATCCATAAGCCTTAGATAGAAAGTAAAGACCTAAAAATAACACTATACCTCCAAGTCCAAGTTCTGGATGCTGAAATATTAGAAAAATCGAATAAACTATAAAAATCATTCCAATCGGAGCTAACGTCATCTTAGCTATTTTCGGATCTTCAAGCATCTTTCTTATCATAAAATAAGTACTTTCAATCGTTTTACTCTGCTTTACGATTACCCTATGAACTCCATCGATTTTAAGCCTTGAAGATATTATCGGTAGAACGTATTCATCCTCAGAGCCATCCGTAACAACAATAGCACTCTTAGCCTTAAGCCTAAAAACAACTTCGTCTAACTGTTCAGATATCTTATCGTCAGAAACAACCCCAACGTTTTTATCTCCACAAATCGTAACAATTTCTACATCTTCTCCTTTTGATTTCAATTCATCATAAAGTTTTACAGCGGCAAATATCGCATTCACATCGGAGTCTTCAGGATCAGAAATAGCTAACTTTACTGCAGCTTGTACGTTGTTTTCTCTACCGATAACCGGTGAAGAGATACCAGCCTTTACTCCCAAATCATCATCTCTATCTATTACGAGTACAATCTTCTCAACCACAAAAAGACTATAGATAAAAAATTAAAAAAACTTACTTGAACTTGCCAAGTATATCTTTTGCAATTGTATTTAACTGAATTTCCTTAGTTCCTTCGTATATCTCAGTTATCTTTGCATCTCTATAAAATCTCTCAACTTCGTATTCCGCTATGTATCCATAACCACCGTGCAATTGAATTGCCTCATCACAAACCTTAACGGCAACTTTTCCAGCCCAGTACTTTGCCATAGAGGTTAAACCGGGATCAATTCTTCCCTGATCGTAGTTCCAAGCTGCTTTGTAAACTAGAAGTCTTGCAGTCTCTATCTGAGTTCTCAAATCAGCAATTCTATGCTGTATGGCTTGGAAAGCTGCTATTGGTTGACCAAACTGCTTTCTCTGCTTTATGTAGTTTAGCGCTCTATCAAAAGCACCTTGGGCAATTCCCAAAGCCTGTGCTGCAATTTCTATTCTGCTCTCATCGAAGAATTCAAGCGTATGATAAAATCCTCTATTCAACTCGCCTATAATTGCTCCATCGTCAACTCTGACATCTTTAAACGATACTTCCGCAGTAGGAGAAGCTCTAATTCCAAATTTACCTTTAATAGGTGTAGTCTTTATGCCATCCATTCCCTTCTTAAGCAAAAACAGTGTAAATCCTCTGTACCTTGGCTTTGCTTCAGGATTTGTAACTGCTAAAACTATGAAGTAATCGGCAATTGTTCCATTGGTTATAAATGTTTTTACACCATTGATAACCCATTCATCTCCATCTTTGACAGCAGTAGTCCTTATTGCAGTTAAATCGCTCCCAGCTTCAGGCTCCGTGTAACAGCCAGCGGTTATAGCCTCACCCTTAGCAACCTTTGGAAGTACTTCTTTCTTTTGTTCTTCACTACCAAATCTCATTACGACTTCAGAGGAGAAATCTGAAAGTATTATAGCACTTCCGATTGTACTGTCCGCTCTACAGAACTCCTCAACTATTAATGCATTCTCGAAAACACCCATCCCGGCTCCACCGTACTCTTCTGGAAAGTGCACACCTATAAATCCTAGTTCACAAGCCTTTTTCCGAAGCTCAAACGGAAATTCCTCGTTTTTATCGCATTCTTCAGCTATTTCTCTTGTAAACTCTTTTGTAGCAAACTCTCTTGCAGCATTTTTTATATCCTTCTGCTCTTGGGTTAATTCGAAGTCTACCATATCCTTTTGTTGCGTTATAGGTTTTTTACGTTTACCCTTTCACAAAATTATGGATTTTTATTAAAACAATTAAAACTTTAAACCACTCAACCTTTCAATCTCTTCTTTAATCTTTTTTGCCCTTTCTTTGGTAACTTCAGTTAACCATTTAAGTTCTGGATTAATCCTATCTATTTCATCTAATCTTTTCATAAAATCATCAAAGCTACAAATTTTATCACCAAAAACAAGGTTATCGGCAAAGCTAACAATCTTTTCTTCTAACGTTTCAGGCATGTAATCCTTAGCAGGTAATCCCAGTTTTTTTGCCTCATTGGCTTTTAATCCAGCACTGAAGTGTCTTTCAGCTATTTTAACTATTTTCTCATCAAAACCTTCTTTCCTTAAGATCTCACCAGATTTTATAAAGTGTAGAAACGGATCGTGAGTTATAGCCCTACCTATATCGTGAAGTAGTGCCCCAATGTAAACAGCGTTTAAATCTATGTTCTTGTTTTTAACGTTTTTTGCAATCTTTAAGGCAAGTTCGGCAACTCTTTTGCAATGCCTTCTAACATCATCGCTTAAATTGTACTTATCCCATATATCTTCTACGACTTTTGGTATCATTCGAGTACTTCGATTATCTTTCCCTTAATCTCTCCTTTCCCACCAGTTGGTATTGCAAGAGTTCTTCCACATACAAGACACTTAACAACAGTAGACGGATGGCTAAATATTATCTGGACGTTCTCACAGTCGGGACATTTAACTCTAAGAAATCTACTCCTAACCTTCATAGGAGATCACTTTTCAACTAACTCAAACCTCTTAACTCTCCATGTCTTTCTACAGTGAGCCTTTTTACATTCAGTACACCTAAACCTTATGTTAACTCTTTTAGTTGGTTTGTCTCCTCCTGGAACTTTACTGAACTTACCCAAATTTCCGACTTTTCCCCTTCTCTTCCTCTGTCTGTTAATCCATTTTAATGCACTAGGCTTTCCTCTTCCAACTTTTTCTACCTCGTGAATCGTGTGTTTTCCACAAAACGGGCAAAACGTTTTAACCTTCTTAGGGTACTTCATTCTTTCACCTCTATCCTCTCAGCTATTCCATTTTTAATTAAAGCCTCAGCATTCATTTCTGGAATCGTAACTACATCTTCCCTTCTCAGCTTATATGTCTTTCCGTCAACACCTTGTATCTCTATACTCTTCTTAACTCTTATTAGAACGTATTTCTCCTTTTTTTCAAATCCTTCAAGTACCCTTCTCTTGAAATCTCGTATAAGCTCTACCAGCTTTTTAAAAAATTCCCTTTCATCTCTTGTCATGTTCTCAACTTCACTATCAACTACTTGTCCACAAACTTCAGCCCATGCCGTACTTATAATTCTTCCCGTTCTAACTTCAAAAATCTTTCTTTGAATTCTCTTAATAGTTCTAAGTTCATCTTCAAGTTGAAAGTATTCTGCTTCATCTGCAGAACTAATCTTTTCTTCTAACTCCTTTATCTTTAATCCTAAGTTTTTGTAGAAGTCGTCTTCTATTTTCTGAAGTTTTACCTTATTCTTCTCCAATACGAGAAGTAGCTCATCTATGTTCATAGTACTCACTCCTTCGAATCATTTCCCTCAAAATCTTTGGAAACTTAGCTGCTTCAATAAATCTAAGTCCAAATCTCTCACTCCAGCTTTTAATACCTATGTCACTGCTTACAACTCCAGCGTTTAATTCCTTTGCAAGTAGTAGAACATCTAAATCCGATGGACTGTCTATTATCCCTTGTCTAACAGTAGTTCTGTATCTATCTCTAAACTTCGATATGAGATTTCCAATTTCAGCTTTTACATCGTTTGAACTCATGGTTACAGCCGAACTCTCCCAAATAAAATCTTCTGCCAATCTCCTACTCTTGTTCATCTTCTGCCTTATAGATATTACGTATTCGTATAAGATTATCGCTGGAATCTTTATCTCGTATCTGTTTGGCGTCTTCTTTATTAGCCATGTATCCAGTTTAATTAAAATTTCTTCACTACAGTTGTTCCTTTTTAGGAATCCGATTAATTCGTTGTAAACGGATGGATATGGAATATAGCATTCTACGTTAAGCTTAACACTTGCAACAGCTATTAAATTCAATATCTCATTTGCAGACTCACATATCGATTCAAAGTGTTCCCTCTCTCTAAGCTCTGAATCGGTTATCGCAGTAGTATCTAAAACAAACTTCATTTTATATAACTTGCAATATCTCTAATCTTCCTTCCACAGTAATAGCATTTCGCAACGACACCGTTTTCATCTACTTTTATGTAAAACTTAGATGTTATAGGCTCTCTCTTATCGTTAGATATGCACATCCTATTTGGACATATCAAAATACCTTCAATGAACTCTGGCGGCTTAACCTTAAACTTCTTCTTTATCTCGTAGTCCTTAATTAGATTTATCGTTGCGTTTGGCGATATTAGTGCTATCTTGTTTAGCTCTTCTTCACTTATGAACTTTCCCTCTACTTTTACGATATCCTTTCTACCCATCTTTTTACTTGGAACGTTCATTGCCATAGAAACGTTTTCCTTTGAATCCTCCTTTATACCAAGTATTCTAAGAACTAATGGAGCTTTTCCAGCGTTTATATGGTCTATAACAGTTCCATCTTTAATTTTACTTATGACAAGCTGTTTCATAACATCACCTCGGTTAAAATAGCCATTCTAACTGGGACTCCGTAGAAAGCTTGCTGAAAGTACCTTGCATTCTTAGTTTTATCAACTGAAACGTCTATTTCGTCAACCCTTGGTAAAGGATGCATAACTATAAAATCTCTTCCATTAACTATATCTGCCGTGATCCTATAGCTTCCAGCTACTCTTCTGTATTCTTCTTCATCTGGAAATCTTTCCCTTTGAATACGCGTAACGTATAAGACGTCTATTTCATCAATTACATCATCTAAGTCAACTTTTTCGATATCCCCATTTAGCTCCTCTAAGAAGTCATCTGGTAGCATAAGAGTCTCTGGGCTTATAAGGTAGATCTTCGTTTTAAAGAGTGTTAAAGCCTTGATCAACGAATGAACAGTCCTTGAATACTTCAAATCACCCATTAAGGCTATGGAAATTCCATCGAGTTTTCCACATTCTTTTTTAATTGTGTACAAGTCCAATAGTGTTTGAGTTGGATGTTGTCCTGCTCCATCACCAGCGTTTATAACTGGAACGTCTGAATTCTCAGCAGCAAATCTTGCAGCACCTTCAAGTGGATGCCTTATGACAATTGCATCGCAGTACTTAGAAACGACTCTAATTGTATCCGCTAAGGTTTCACCTTTTGCAATGCTACTAGCCTCTTGAGCAGTTAGATTTATAACATCGCCACCGAGTCTCTTCATAGCAACTTCAAAACTCATCCTTGTCCTCGTTGAAGGTTCAAAAAACAGATTTGCTAAAATTTTTCCCTCTAAAATCTTTAACTTAACTCTTCCTCTTGCCACTTCCTCAAATTCTTCCGCTTTATCAAGGATGTAGAGTATGTCTTCTCTATTCAAATCGTCTATTGATATCAAATGCCTAAACTTCGGCATCGTATTTAATAATTCGGAAGGGTATTTAATCGATATTCTTCGAAAGATTAATATATCCTCACATAACTTTGCAAAAGGGTGAAAGCAATGGCAGAAAATGCCGTGTTTGTCGGTAGTAAACCAGTAATGAACTACGTGTTGGCTGTATTAACGCAGTTCAACGCTGGAGCGAGGGAAGTGGCGATTAAAGCAAGAGGAAAAGCAATAAGTAGGGCAGTTGACGTAGCAGAGATAGTTAGAAAGAGATTTCTGCCAGATGTAGACGTAAAAGATATAAAAATACACACTGAAAGAATTGAAAGTGAGCAAGGGGTTGCAAACGTTTCAGCAATTGAAATAGTCCTTGCAAAGAAGGAGTGATAGTCGAAAAAGTCTTTGCAAGAGGTCATGAAAACATAAGGGCAACACACAGAACGACGTTAGAGATTACAAAAGATAAAGAACTAACGCCAAGAGGAGACTGCATAATCGGAGTTAATGCTGATAAGAGTATTTTTGATTTAAATTTTAATTTAAAATCCGCTTTGAAAAAAGGATTGAAGGCTAAAGTCACTCTTTACCTACCAGACTACTCTCTAAAAGAAGAACTCTTCGGTTTCGGTAGCGAAAAACTCACTTTTACGCATAAGAGAGATATAGTAATAAGGAAGAGCGATTACGTTTGTGGCAGAACACTGCTAATTCGTTCAAATAAAGCTGCAATTGATTTGAGCAGAGAATTCGTAGAACTCTTAAAAGATAGAAAAACTGAAATAGTCATGATTTTAGAGGTTTAAAGATTGCATAAGTTACAGCAGACGCTATCAATCCTGGAATCACTGGATATATCCAATACTTGTGATAAAATACGAAATACCATACCGTACATGCAACTACAGCAGAGATCATAGATGCGATTACTTGATTCTTCGATGCGTTTTTGGAATACAACGCCGCTAAAAGAGGTATTAGAAATGTTGCAGTTATAACCGAAAAACTCAATCCAACTATTTCTACGATTATTCCGGGTGGCTTAAATGCGAGGATTAGTGGAATTATCGCAAATACAAATACCGAAATTCTCGTAATCTTTAATGCGAGACTTTCGCTTATGTTTGTAACGTTTTGAATTAGATCCCTAACGAAAGATGTAGAAACAACATGTAATAGGGAATTTATCGTTGACATCGCTGCGGCTACTATAGCAGTTAGTAGCAAAGCGTTGACTCCAATTGGAAAGATCTTCATAGCTATAAATGGTACAACCAAATCTGGATTTTTCAAGAAGGGTTTTGGATCTGTATATTTTGGAATGATTAACCAACCAAAGGGCCCAATGCTGAATACACATAAAGCGAATATTCCGATTATTAACGGTGTTAGAATCATACCATACGAAATAACTCTTTCATCCCTCGCTGCAACAAATCTTACAACGAGCTGAGGGCTTGCGAGTTGTGCAATACTTATTGCGAATGTTAAACTGAGTATAAATGGAATTACCATTCCAGCCTTCATTACGGGTGGTGGTGCAAGCTTGCCAAATTCGAATAAGGCATTTCCACTTAATCCAGCGAATATCTTTGCATGGTATAGCTCGTTTATGGCATTAAATCCACCAAGAGCGTATATAAGCGTTAAAAACAGTGTTATGCCTCCGATTAAAACTAGAATTCCTTGAATTAGGTCAGTCATCACAACTGCCCTAAATCCACCAATTGCTGTGTAAAATACGACTATCGCAGCAGTTATAAGCAAACCAGTCTTGTAATCGATGTTCAACATAACTTGAAGGAGATTTCCTGAACCCTTGTATATCGAGATCATGTAAAATTCAAAGAATACTAAGATTATTATCGCCGCAATTACCTGTGCAGAAGTACCAAATCTAGCTTTGAATATCTCTGGAATTGTCAAAATCTTTAGTTCATCTGCTTTCTCTTTTAGCTTTGGAGCTATTATCATCCATGCAAGTATTGCAAATAGTATGTGAAACAAAGCTAGAAATGCAGACCACTGGAATCCACATACAAATCCAAACCCTCCACCACCTAAAAAGGCAGCAGTGCTAAAGTAGGTTGCAAAGAATGAAAAGCTTACGGCTAATACTCCTAATCTCTTTCCAGCTAAGTAAAAATCTAGTAACGCCTTAGTTCTTCTGTATTCGTATAAACCGATTAAAACCATTAAAATTAGATATGCAATGAATACGGCTTCAATTATCATTTCTTAATCCTCCGAACGGCTAATGCAACGCCTACTATTATCAAAAGAACTGATGAAATGTATGCCAGCAACACGATCATTCTACCACCTTATAAAGTCTTTTAGCCTTACCTTCAAACCTTTCCAAAGTGTTAGGAGGAACGATTTCCAGTTTCGGCTTAAACCCTAAGAACTCCTTTATATCCCTTTCAATTTTTTTGATAATATTATCTTTACTTTCAAATAGAATTTTTATATCTCTTCCCACCTCTATTTTGTAGTGTTTTACACCATATGATGCAAGTATTTGCTCAATGTCCGAAGGATAAAACTTTACACCTTTGTAGATTATCATATCATCTGTCCTTCCCTTAATTCTCTCGATAGTCATGTGTTTTATTCCACATTCGCATTCCTCTCTTGAAACAATAGCCGAAACTTCTCCGCTCCTATACCTTATCAAAGGCATTGCTTCCCTGTTTAAAGCCGTGTAAACGATTTCACCTTCTTCACCCTCATCTAAGACTTCGCCTGTTTCTGGATCAACTACTTCAACTATGTAATTATCCTCCCATATGTGTATGCCATTTCTAAGTTTGCATTCGAAGCCAACTGTACCAACTCCTCCCATTTCAGTTAATCCAGGAATATCAAACGTTATTGCATCAAACGTCTCTTCAATCTGCTTTCTCATAGCATCACTCCAAGGCTCTGCACCAAGAAGCATCTTTTTTACTGGAAGTTCTCTCGGATCGTATCCCATTTCGGCAGCTACTTCAGCAATTCTCAAAGGATAGCTCGCAGTAGCACACAGAACTGTTGTTCCAAAGTCTACCATAAATTTAATTTGATTTCTCGTGTTTCCTGAGCCAATCGGTATAACGAAGGCGTTTATTGCATCCGCAGCGAAGTGAAAACCAAAACCACCATTCCAGAGTCCAAATGCTGGTGTAATTTGAATAACGTCTTTTGATGTAATTTCGGCTATATAAAATGCTCTTAGCATCATCTCTTTCCATTGCTCAACGTCGTTGCGAGTGTATGGAACGATTACAGGTTTTCCAGTTGTTCCACCACTCATTTGAATTCTAACTATTTTTTCCTTCGGGACACAGCAGATTTTTAAAGGATAAGCCACTCTTAAGTGCTGTTTCGTTGTGAAAGGTATTTTAGCGAGATCTTCTACCGTTTTAATTTTATCGATATCGATGCCGTTCTCTTTGAAAAGTCTTCTATAGAAAGCGCAGTTTTCGTATACGTATCTCAGTATGTATCTTAGCCTCTTAGTCTTTACCTCCTCGATCTCTTTTCTTGACATGAATATTCCTTTTTCGACATTTTTCATGCATTAGATGCTTAAACTTAGAATATTTAAGCTTTTCTCATTTATCGGGTATAATCCCATATCTTTGGAATTATGAAATGCATTGCGAAAAATAATATCTAAAATAAAATTTATAGAAAATTAAAAATATTAATGGGAAAACAATAAGATTTATAAGCTTAAAGCCTTAAGGTTTAATAGGGCCCGTAGCTTAGCCAGGTCAGAGCGCCCGGCTCATAACCGGGCGGTCGAGGGTTCAAATCCCTCCGGGCCCACTACTTTAAAAATTTGGTGGTGATATTGACGTGTTAATTTAAGGGTGTAAGCTTTAAATATTGGATATTTATGCTTTTCGCACTAAGCTAACACATTATTGTTGATGAAATCATCCACAATGTAGTGTCACGACCAAAAATTTAACCTTTTTATCTAATCTTTAACTCGATGTAATCCTTTGGAGCGGAATCTATTGGTTCTAGATATTTTCTTAAAACCTTTGGAATCTCAATTCTGTCTTCTTCGAAGTAGTTTTCGAGAATTGCTGTAATTGCTCTTGTAGTTGCGATGGCTGTCGAATTTAACGTATGAACGAAGCCCTTAGATGGTAAACCTCTATCTTCAGCGTAACGAATGTTCAATCTATAGCTTTGCCAATCTGTACAGTTACTGCATGAAACCATCTCTCTGTATTTTCCTTGAGCTGGCATCCATGCCTCTAGATCGTATTTTTTCGCTGCAACAACCCCTAAATCACCTGTACATATATTTACAACTCTATACGGTATTCCCAAACCTTGCCAAAGCTCTTCAGCGTTCTTTATTAGTTTTTCATGCCATTTCCAGCTATCTTCTGGTAAACAAAATACGAACTGCTCAACTTTATTGAACTGATGAACTCTAAATATCCCTTTAGTATCTTTACCATGAGCCCCAGCCTCTTTTCTAAAGCAAGCACTAATTCCCGCGTACAACAATGGGAGTTCATCTTCAACGAGAACTTCGTTCATGTGCATTGCAGCGATTGGATGTTCACTCGTAGCAATTAAGTATAGATCCTCATCCTCTACTTTGTAAATCATCTCTTCAAAATCGCTGAAAGCCGTTACACCTCTATAAGCTTCGTACCTCATCATGTACGGTGGAAGAACGATTTTAAAACCTCTCTTTGCCAAATAATCTAAAGCATAACACGTCAACGCATAATCAAGCCAGATTAAATCGTTAAACAAGTAGTAAAACCTTGAACCGGCAACCTTTGATGCACGATACGTATCTGCAAGTTTGAAAAACTCCACTATATCCGCATGATGCATGGGCTTTGTCTCAACTACTTCATAGTCAGCCTTACCATCCGTAATTCTAAGAAATTCATCTAAATACTCGTAATACACTTTTGCCTTACCCCAATACCTTATAGCAACGTTGTCTTCTTCACTTTCACCAATAGGAACACTTTCGTGAACTATGTTGGGTATGGAAAGCAAAACGTCTTCAAGCCTTTTTTCAATTTCCTTTAATTCTTCTTCTGCTTTTTTTACCTTGTTGCTGAGTTCTTTAGCTTTTTCTATTAGCTTAGCTTTTTCTTCACCTTTAGTATCTTTTATAATCTTTGAGAGTTCGTTTCTTTGCCTTCTGAGTTCGTTGACTTCTCTTAATTTCCCTCGCCATAGTTTATCTAATTCTATCGCTTTGTCGATTATATCTGTGCTTAAACCCCTTCTTTTTTGCGATTCATAGAGTACTTTTGGATTTTCTCTTAAAGCCTTTAGTATACTCCACATACAATCCAACTAATGAAACTGTTTAAAAAAGAATTACTATGAAGATAAAGAACCTAAGAGCATAGATAGATAAATAGTTGCAAGCGTTATACTCGCAAGTTTATACATAGCTCTTGCCTTTTCCCTTTCGGGATTTATAGCAAATTTTACAGCCTTGTATAAGAAGAAAGCCGTTACAGATATCGATGCTATGAGGTATAAAACACTTAACGGCATTAAAACGTATAGTACAGATACAAGTATAAGCATTAACGCTACAGCTAATACAATTGCCCAAGATGCCCTTTCCATTCCAACTACTAATGGATACATGGGTATTCCAGCTTTTTTGTAGTCTTCTTCATAGTACATCGAGATGTACCATATGTGTGACGGTATCCACAATAAAACTATTCCAGCTAAGATTAATCCCAATATCGAGAATCCACTAGCTGCTGTATATCCAGCCAATGCTGGCATTGCACCAGCAAATCCACCAAGAACTATTGAATATGGACTCCTTCTCTTTAATAGAATTGTATAGATTACTATATCAAAGAATAGACCAAGAAAGAGGATTAATACGAATTCAGGACTAACAAAGAAACCTATAGCAATACCCAATATGAATAGTGTAAACCCATACATTGCACACTCTAACGGACTTAAGATTCCAGATGGTACAGGTCTATTTTTCGTTCTCGACATAACTGCATCCAAATCTCTATCGAGCCACATGTTCAATGCAGTAGTTCCCGAAATAGCTAAATAAGTTGCCAAAGCTGATATTACAAATTTCAAATCCAAACACTTAGATGCTACGAAATATGCTACGAAGAACGTTACCATTAGTAGAAACGTCTGCTTGGGTTTTGTAACATCGATTAAAGCTTTTAGCTTTTTCACAATTTCATTAGAGATTTTATGCTAAAAAATTTTCCGAAAACATTTAATGTATAAAAATATCAGTTATGAAATTTATGGATTCGTATATCGATTTTTGGGCAATATACTCAATCAGACAATTTGCTTTAAATAGACAGCGGATTAGATATAAACAAAAATAAGGGGTAAAGTGGCACTGGATAAAGGATTTAACACATGTGAGCCACTCCGCACTAAAGTGCGAAGCTTCTCCCGTTCCATCCGCCTTCACAGCAGACGAGTTCATGCGGGAGTTAAGGGCTTGCCCACTGAAGCCCCATCCCATCGGACTCTTTATCCGATGGGCTACACTTTGCCCATCTCTCTCCCCGCAAAGAGACATCATCGGAAACTTTCCATCTTTTCGTAGGAATTCAGAGTATTTAAAGCTACCGCCAACAACCCTCTCCCGCTTTGAAAAGCGAGGTTTTGCAAGCAACATTTCTATAAAATCGAAATGGTGATGATGCAACATTGTTGATTTAAATTATCCACAATGCGGTATCACGACCATCGAAATGAAATTGCCAATTTACATTAGATAACTCTAAAATAATCATACCTACGACAACGTATACTTCGATACAGCCCTTACATCAGAAGTTTACAATGAGCTCGGAGCAGATAAATTGATTTTCGGTTCGGATATGAAACATGAGTTTGAAAAAGTCTTAAGAGTAATACCAAAAGAAGACGTTAACAAAGAAGAACATTAAATATTTATTAATTGAATTCCCCAAATCCTCATGCACTCGGAAGACATTTTTAGGGAATTAAACGAAAAGCTTAACGAGATAAAAAAGGCAATAGAAAACAACAAAAAACAAGAAAGTAAGCTCAAATCGAGAAAGTTTTGGATAACGATAATATTCGGATTTGGATATCCGATTTTGTATAGTACTGGAGTACAAATCCCTTCTGAAGCTGTAATGATCGTAGTAGCATATTTGCTTGGACAGTCCTCAGTTGACGTTTTGAAGGAGTGGGCAAAGAGTAAGAGTCAACAGAAATCCTAAAGATTTTATATTTATTTAATCTCTTGCAGTTGATGATTGGAATTGATGTTGGTGGAACTAACACGGATGCTGCAGTAGTTAGTGAAGAGATTTTTACGATTAAACTACCAAATGAACTTGGATTAGGAAGAGTTCTGGAAGAGTTATCGAAACATGTAGATTTAAAGAGTGAAAGACTCGTAATTAGCACGTCTATAGCTTTGAATTTTGTAATCTCCAAGTTTAATGAGATAAAAACGCTAATACTTTTAATACCTGGGCCCGGGCTTAACTATTCAAATTATGGAGTAGTGCTAAAGGGTTGTGTAAATCACAGGGGAGATGTAGTTGAAGATATCGACAAAGATGAGGTTAGAAGGGCATTAAATGGAAGATACAACAACGTTGCAATTGCATCAAAATTCTCAGTTAGAAATCCAAAGCTTGAAGAAGATGTAAAGTGTATAGCTCTAGAAAAGTTCAAAGAAGAAGAAATAGCTTTAAGCTATCCTATTGGGATTTTAAACTATCCCCTAAGAATAAACACGACAGTACTAAATGCCAAGATTAAAAAAACGATTTTTGAGCTTACAAATCTTATAAAAAAGTACGTGGATAGATTCTATTACTACAAAGGGGATGGAGGCATAATTCCGTATGAATTAGCTCTACAGAATCCATCTCTGCTGTATAACTCAAGTCCAGCAGCGGTTGCATTCGGCGCTTACTACTTAACCAGAGAAGAAAACTGCTTAGTTATAGATATTGGAGGTACTTCCACAGATTTTGTTCCATTGAAAAACGGAAAACCGAAAATAGTTGAAAAAGCCGAAATAGCTGGAATGAAAACTGCTATAAGATGTGTAGATTCCTTTAGTATTCCATTTGGTGGAGATTCAGTTGTTAGAAATGGAAAACTCATGCCTGAAAGGCTTGACAAGCCAATTGCATTTGGTGGAAAGTATTTTACGCTTACAGATGCTCTAAACTGCATTGGTTATGAAATAGGAAATTATAAAGCCTCAAGAGAGGCTGGAAAAGAGATTTTTAGGGATTTAAACGATTTCGAGGTTGTAGTAGATCAGTTTTTATCAAATGTAGCAGATCTGATAAAACAGACTGAATACGATAAAATCGTAGGCGCAGGTTATCTGGCTCCGATGCTTATACCAGAGATTGCTAAAAGAGCTAATGTCAGCTATAAAATTCCAAAGCATTGTGAAGCTGTAAATGCAATTGGTGTTGCGGTTTCAAAGGTTAGTTTAAGTTTGTATGCGAGATACGATACGACAACTGGAAGAGCTGTTTACAACGGTAAGGTTGAAAAATGTCCATTTGGAATGGGTACAATACCAGATGACGATGAAATAGTAAAATCTGCAATTGATAAACTTATAAGCCTAGCAAAGGAGTTTGGAGAGGAAGACATAGGAGATGTAAGAGTACTATACTTTAACTCGTATGCAGTTGTTAGAGGGGGTATTAGAAGGGGTAAAATAGCCGATGTCATAGTTCAGATTGAACCGGGGATAAGAAATGGATGAAAAACTGATTAAAGCATTAGAGGAATTAAAAGAAAAAGCTAGAGAGGGATGGGTAATAGTAGTTGAGGGAATCAGAGATTTAAAAGCCTTGAGACTCTTAGGAGTAGAAGGAGAGATAATAACCTTTTCAAGTTATTGTGACACTGCTGACAAAATCAAAAACAGGAAAACGATAATACTAACGGACTTCGATAAGAAGGGTTTTGAGATTGAGAAGGGTTTGGTTAAAGCCTTATCTTCATGGGGGAACACACCAGATATAGAGCTTAAGAGAAAGATCTTCTCGGCTGTTAAAGGAGTTAAAAGAGTTGAAGAACTCTACAAGTATCTTTTGAAAAACACAAAATTTTAAAAAGCAAAGGATAAATCAATTAACTCCTACTACATCTATGGAATACGAAGATGTCGTTAGAACTGTTGTGGAACTCTTCAAAAAAGCACATACAGAACTACCAGATGATGTCGTAGAAGCTCTAAAGAAAGCTTATGAAAGGGAGGAGAATGAAGTGGCTAAGAGCAACTTGGAAGCGATACTAAAGAACATTGAAGCTTCAAAAAGTCTAAAAGTTCCTATGTGCCAAGATACTGGATTACCAATTGTATTTGTTGAAATTGGAAGAGAAATTAGCTTAGATTTCGATTTAAAAAGGGCTATAATTGAAGGTGTAAGAATTGCTACAAGAGAAGTTCCTTTAAGACCTAATGCAGTCCATCCACTAACAAGAGAAAATCCGGGAGATAATGTCGGTATAAACATGCCCATGATAAATATAGACATCGTAGAAGGAGACGAGATGAAGATTACGGTAATGCCAAAAGGTGCTGGAAGTGAAAACTGTTCCGCTTTCAAAATGATGCTTCCAACTGAAGTGGACAAAATTAAGAGGTTTATCGTTGAAACAGTTAAAGAGGCTGGAGGAAAACCTTGCCCACCGATTATAGTTGGAGTTGGGATAGGCAGTACTTTCGATGGAGCAGCAAAGTTAGCAAAGAAGGCATTGTTGAGAAATGTACTCGAAATGAACGATTACGAAAGAGAGATATTAGATGCGATAAATTCGCTTGGAATTGGGCCTATGGGATTAGGAGGAAAAACCACAGCCTTAGCAGTATTAGTTGAAATCTGCTTCACTTCCAGTAGCTGTTAACATTCAGTGTTGGGCAAATAGAAGAGCTTCAGCAATCCATGTTGAGAACTCCACTCGATAAGGATGAGATATTGAAGCTTAAAGTTGGGGATGTAGTATACATAACTGGCGAGGTTTTAACGGCAAGGGATGAAGCACATGCGAGAATTCTCGAATATCTTGAAGAAGGCAAGGATTTGCCCTTTGAAATAAACAGAGCTGTAATCTATCACTGTGGGCCCTTAGTAGTAAAAGATAGAGTAATCTCAGCGGGGCCAACGACTTCTGCAAGGATGAACAGGTTTACTCCGAAACTACTTGAGAAAGTCGATTGCTTGGCGATAATTGGTAAGGGCGGCATGAGTAGGGATGTAGTCGAAGCTTTAAAGGGGAAGGGTGTTTACTTAGCCTATACGGGTGGAGCTGGAGCTTTAGCTGCAAAGGCTATTAAGAGGGTTAAAGCAGTTCATTGGGAAGATTTAGGGATGCCTGAAGCCGTTTGGGTTTTCGAAGTTGAAGAATTTGGCCCTTGCATAGTGGCGATAGATTCACATGGAAACAGCTTGTACGAAGAAGTGGCAAGAGTTGTCGAAGAAAACTACAGAAAGTTAAAACTTTAAATTTTTTTATCCTTTAAAATTCGTGGAAGTCCTAAAAGCTTCAATCAGTTTTCTGACTACGATACCAATCAAAGGAGACATCGAAAAACTCAGAAGAAATCTATGGATTTTTCCGTACTGTGGCGTTATAATTGGGTTAACAGTTGCATCGATAACATATCTGTTGAATTTCTTAGATTTGAGTTTTTTAGGCATTGTAGCGTACGTTCTCGTTGAGGGTATAAATCACATAGATGGATTGGCGGATTTCGGAGATGCATTTTTCGCACCAAAGAGTAAAAAAATTCAGGCTTTAAAGGATACAAAAATTGGAGCTGGAGGAGTGATATTTGTAGTTTTGTATCTTTTAACTCTCTATCATGGGTTTCTAAAAGCAAATTTCGTCGATATAGTTTTAGCTCAAACCCTTGCGAAGTTCTGTATGCTTATACTGATAACTACTTCAAAGCCGAGTTGGGAGGGAATAGCATCTTATATAATGGAATACGCAAAAAAGAGAGATTTAGCTATCGCATCTCCAACCTTTATCCCGTTTTTATTGCTTAATCCAATTAAATTCTTTAGAGTGTTTATAATTTCAATAGCTGTGGCTTTAATAGTAAAATACTATTCCGAAAAAACGTTTAATGGAGTAAGTGGAGACGTATTAGGCGCTGTAAACTGCATAGTATTTGCTACAGCTTTAACATTTAGTTGACCTCGTAGCTAAACATGACACCGAAAACGATTTACATTTAAGCTACTACTTCAATCAATGAGATACATAAGCATCTTTGACACAACACTACGTGATGGGGAGCAAATGCCTGGAATTTCCTTCCCGCTTAAATTCAAAATCCAGATAGCTAAACAACTTAACAAATTAGGCGTTGATGTAATAGAGGCAGGATTTCCATCTGCTTCAAGAGGTGAATTCGAAGCTGTAAAGGAGATATCTAAACTTGGATTGGATTCAAAGATTTGTGGATTGGCAAGAATTGTTAAGGAGGATATCGATTCAGCATTGAATGCAGGAGTAGACATGGTTCACTTATTTGCACCTACATCGAAAATACAAGTCGAGCACACGATGAAGATGACTAGAGAGGAGATAATAGACAAATCCGTTGAATGTGTTGAATACGTTAAATCTCATGGAGTTTTGTGCATGTTTTCTGCAATGGATGCCACGAGAACAGAGATAGAATATCTCAAAAGGATTTACAAAGCAGTTGAAGATGCTGGAGTAGACATAATCAACGTTCCCGATACAGTTGGAGTCGCTACTCCATTTAAATTCTACAACCTTATAAAGGAACTCAGAGAATACTTGAAAGTTCCTATCGATGTCCATTGCCATAACGATTTTGGATTAGCAGTTGCAAACAGCTATGCAGCGGTAGTTGCAGGTGCTGACGAGGTTCAAGTAACTGTAAACGGAATTGGAGAAAGAGCAGGAAATGCGAGTTTAGCTGAGGTAGTAATGGTGTTGACTGCATTAGAAGGTTATAAAACAAATATAAAAACAGAGTACCTCGTCGAAACAGCCGAATTAGTTGAAAGGTTAACTGGAATTAAGCTTCCACCAAATACACCAATAGTAGGCGCTAACGCCTTTAGTCATGAAAGTGGTATCCACGCCCATGGTGTAATCAAAGAACCTTCGACTTTTGAACCGGGTGTTATAACACCAGAGATGGTTGGACATAGAAGAAGAATCGTAATTGGAAAGCATGCTGGAAGGCATCAGATAAAGAAGATACTTGAAGATGCTGGATACGTTGTCGACGAAGAGAGCTTAAAGAAGATAGTTGAAAGAGTTAAAGAGATGGGCGACAGAGGTAAAAGAGTTACCGATAGAGATCTATTTGCAATCGCTGAAGCGATTTTAGGTGAACTCAAAGCTGAGGAGAGGGTAATTGAAGTTGATGAGATTACAGTCCTAACTGGAAACAAGATCACACCAACAGCAGTTTTAAATGCCGAAGTTTTCGGAGAGAAGAAAATAACTTCTGCTATAGGCGTTGGTCCAGTTGATGCAGCCTTAAAAGCAGTAATGGAACTTTTAGGAAAAAGTATTAGGATTACAGAGTTCAGAATGGATGCAATTACTGGTGGGAGCGATGCCTTAGCAGAGGTTTACGTTACAGTTGAAGATGATGAGGGACACTCGTTCACTTCAAGAGGCGTAAGCCAAGACATCGTAATGGCTTCGATAGATGCTGTTATAAACGCTGTAAACTACTTGTTGAGGATGAAGAGAAAATGATGTACGACTTCCCTCCTTATAGACCTCCAAGTGAAGCTACGAGTTATCTCATAAGAGTGGTAAGAGGTTGCAACTGGAACAGATGTGCATTCTGTGGAATGTACAAAGGGATAAAGTTTCAGCAAAGACCAAAGGATGAAATACTCAAAGATATAGACAACATACCAAAATTCTTTCCAAAATCAAAATCTGCATTTATAGGAGACTCAAACCCGTTAATCCACAGAGATATCGTTGAAATAGTAGACTATCTGAAACGTAGATATCCAGAGCTTGAAAGGATTACAGCTTATACAAGGATAAAAACGATTGCAAACATGCCTGAGGAAAGACTTAAAGCTTTACGCGATGCTGGCCTTACAAGACTTCACATGGGTCTTGAGAGTGGAGATGACGAAGTTTTAAGAATTGTTAACAAGGGAATAACTTCTAAAGATGCTGTAAAAGCTTGTCTAAAGGCTAGAAAGTACTTTGAAATAACGTATTACGTTATTACTGGACTTGGAGGAGTTGAGAGGAGTAATCAACATGCTGAAAACACTGCAAAGGTGATAAACGAAGCAAAACCAACGTTCGTTAGAGTTAGAAATCTAACAGTTATTCCGGGAACTCCTATGGAGAAGCTTATTGGAAAAGTTATTACGCCTTTAAACGCTTTACAACAGTTGAAAGAACTTAGAAGTCTAATCGAAAACATAAAAGTAAAGACATACTTCACATGCGATCACGTATCTAACTATCTGTTTACAAGGAATGGAGTAATCTTCTTTGGAGTTCACGGTTACCTTCCAGATGAAAAAGATTACATGCTTGAGCAGATAGATTACACAATCGATACAGTGAAAGCCCTTGAGAAATGCGGAGAAAAGGTTATGACAAGTAACGACATGTACAAGTTAGGTGTAATTACACTCTGATGTGTGCTTTATATTTTGAAAACTAGGAGCACTTCACAAATCAGTGCCTTACGGGAAGCAACATCGATGTACGGATTAGCAATCCGGCGCTATCGGACTGCGCCGACTCTAAGAGCCGAGTTCTGAACTCGATTCAAATCTGAGAGCATAGATTAAAATTATATTTCTTATATTATATTATGATGATTTTTACCTCGCGCCACGGCGAACCCTAACCTACTATCTCTCTAAAGATTCTGAATATAAATAAAACACTAAGATAAATCCTTGATCATCTGCTGGAACTGATATTGGCGTGGATACAAATACACCATCAGCCTTAGCTTTAAGTCTTTCAAAGACTATTCTAATATGATCGTGTCCAGCTCTTCCTCTATTAATTCCAACAATTTTCGCTTGACTTTCATCATAACCTATAATTACTAGCTTGAATGCGCTCTCCTTCAGTTTGTTCTTTACACACTTCTCAAAAAGGTGTTCTGCTACTCTTTCTGGATTTCCATAAAGGATATCCGGCCTTTTGTACTCTACGAATTTATCTTCAAGTTTCCCTATGCGAGTTCCAATCTTGTAGTCAATTTCTTTAAAGATTTCCTCGGTGAGCAGTGCGTTTATAAAGTATTCAAATTCTTTGATTTCAGATAGTGATTTTATTATTGCTAATTTTACAAGTTCCCTAATTTCCGATCTAGCCACTTCTTCATCGTTGTAAATCTTCTTTAGGAATTGAAATGATATAGGTAGCGTTATTTCGTTGTAAATCCTAAGAAATGGTAGAATTTCCACACCATCCTCTTTTACTGGTAATAAAACATGTATAAGCTCCATATATTCCTCAAAATCTTACACAGGAAGTATTTATCATACTCTATTCCATTAAAATCAGATAGTAGAATGTACTTGTTGCTTGTAAACCCCCCTTCAGGATGTTTCTTAAAAATTGGCGATTTATATATTGTATATTCTTTATCAATTGGTATTATCTTATCCTCACATTCCCGATACTTTGGACCATACGGGTTTTTATAGCCGTTAAAGTCCTCTTTGATTATTCTTTCGTATACATACCTTAGATGAAATATTCCAGCCTTACGTTGCTTGAGTGTCTCAGTTAGTTCAGCGACAGTGGATAAATCCTTTCTAATAGGTAGGAGTCTTATATACCTTATATTGAAATGTACTATCTGTCCTCTCTCTCTTATCGCTAAGGTATTTCTTTCAGTGCTTAATTGAATTATACCTCGATCCATAAGATTTAGAATCTCATCTTCATCCAGCTCAAGTTTAAGCTTACAACCAGATTTTTCTAAGTAGAAGTGCACACCAAGTAATTCATAACTTAGAATATCTGTTACACCGAGCCATTCTCTAAATGTTGAACTAAAATATTTTTCATTAAATATTAAATATATTTTATCATCTTTACCAATGAAAAAGTAAGCATACCTATAAGTGTTATCTTTGTCAATACCCTTTCTACCAACTCTCCTTATCTTACCATCTTTGATTTCAAAATTGGGAGCACTTTTCATAGTCTGAATTATTAGTAGTCCAAAAATAGGCCAACCATTACCACTTTTTAAGTGATTGAATTTAGTTAAGTCCATTACAATAATTTCTCTACCTTTCTCTCTACTTCTAGCTTTAAGACCAAATTCCCAGAAATTCTTAAGAAGACCCTTTAGATTTGGAATAATTCCTTCATCCCTTAGGTAACCTCTCAAAATATTTTCTATGATATTGTAATCTCTAAAAGCAGTAGGCTCAACATATTTTTTATTTAAATATTTATGTTTTATTTCGAGGTAATATAATAATTTCTGTATTTCACTATGGTTTTCATGAGTAACGTCAATGCTACCGCTTTCAATTAAACTATCATTAATTACTTGTTGATGCTCTTGGATGTTATATTTTACGAATAAGGCTTTTTCAGTAATAATTTCATCACTTTTAACTTTT
>Ga0190369_1000011_pt1 | contig 28981 bp, 34 predicted proteins | sample 4872181213_MG_FD_165051 | JGI IMG/M metagenome (GOLD analysis project Ga0190369, IMG submission 165051) | Hydrothermal vent microbial mat bacterial communities from Southern Trench, Guaymas Basin, Mexico - 4872-18-12-13_MG | ecosystem: Environmental > Aquatic > Marine > Hydrothermal vents >... | reverse complement strand
GAGGTATTCTTTGACGAGTTAAAAAGTGTAGGATTACTTGGTTATAACTTTGAAACAAGATCGTTTGAAGTCATTAAAGATGCAAAGCAATTAGACGTTAAAAAAAGAGATTACATTAAAATCGATTTAATTGATTAAAAAAATTATAGGATTATCTCTATTCCCAATTTTTCTGCCAACTCTTTATACCTATTCCTTATTGTAACTTCTGTAACTCCAGCTACTTCAGCAACTTCTCTTTGAGTTCTTCTTTCACCGCATAGAATCGATGCAACGTAAATCGCTGCTGCTGCAACACCAGTTGGGCCTCTCCCACTCGTTAGCTCTTTTTCTTCAGCCTTCTTTATGATTTCAATTGCCTTCTTCTGAACCTCACCACTTAAGCCTAAAGCTGCGCAGAACCTGGGCACGTAATCAGCTGGAGATGTTGGCATTAGCTTTAAGCCAAGTTCCCTCGCTATGAATCTATAAGTTCTTCCGATCTCTTTTCTATCAACTCTTGAATACTGTGCTATCTCATCTAAAGTTCTTGGTACTCCAGCTTGTCTGCAAGCTGCATATAACGCTGCTGCAACTACACCTTCGATACTCCTACCCCTGATGAGGTTCTTCTCAACAGCTTTTCTGTAGATCACAGCGGCGGTTTCTCTTACACTTTTAGGTAATCCTAAGGCAGAAGCCATCCTATCAAGTTCACTCAAAGCAAATGCTAAGTTCCTCTCAGTAGCATTGCTAATTCTAATTCTACGTTGCCATTTCCTAAGCCTGAACAGTTGAGCCCTGTTTCTTACTGATATTGCTTTTCCATATGAATCTTTATTACTCCAGTCTATAATTGTTGATAATCCCTTATCGTGAATTGTGAATGTGACTGGTGCTCCAACTCTACTCCTTCTATCTCTCTGTTCACTATCAAAAGCTCTCCACTCTGGCCCGGAATCTATATATCTATCCTCAATTACTAAACCGCAATCTTGGCAGATGAATTCACCACGACGATAATCACGAATAAGTCTTGGACTACCACATTCTGGACATACTTCAATATCAGCTTCTCTTTCTATTTCCTTTTTTTCTACCTCCTTCTCCTTTTCTACCACCTTTTCCTTTACCTTCTCTACCTCCACCATAATCAATCACCACGAACAAATCTTCTAATACGATTTTATCAAGCCTATACGGTTTAACCAATGCAAATGGAGATGAAGTAGGCCCAATTATATCGTATACAAATCCAATCTTCTCCATTTTTCTTGTTACAACCTCAGCACCGAGTTTTGGTAACTGTTTAGGATTTACCGAAACTACGAGCATACCCGAACGGGAGAGGTGTTTTACTTTTCCAAGTTCTCTAAGTTTTTTCATGCAATATATAAGTTTTGCGAAAGGATATATATACTTTTCCACCACGATAATATATAAAAGTTATGCTAGATGTAGGTATTCCACAAAGTGGCACGGTTTAAGCTTGTAATTTGTGAATACTCGTTTCGAATTTTTAAATTTTATTTATTAAAAATTATTCAAATTTAATAATTTTAATTAAATAATTTTTATTTACACATATTGAGAATATATTTAAAGTTAAGAATGGTAGCTATGTTAACTTATTGTTAGTGATATAACATAAAAAATAAAAATCATTGATTTTTATCTCTGCTTCATTAGAAACCTTTGTCAACTTGATTTGATGATAAGTAGCTTTTTCCTATCAAATTAGTTACTGTAAAACCAGTTTCAAACTAGTTTCAAATACATGATTTTTATGGTGTTTCATTCTACTTTCATATGGTGAGTAAAATGAAAGGAAAATGGCTGGATAAAAGGATTGCACTTGTTGGAGTGTTGCTGGCAATAGGGGTGATAAGCGGTGGAGTGGTAGCAGCACTTAACGGTGGAGTAATAGCCAAAATAATACCGCCGGTAGTCCACAAAGCTGGTGAGCTAAGAATATTAGGAAATCTCAACAATAATTCGGTATCGATAGTTGCACCAGATGGGCAAGTATACATGGCAAGGGTATCGATAGTGGCACCGGCTATAACGAAGGAAACTGGAAAAATAATCAGGAAAAATGGAGAGAATCTAACGATCTCGATAGGCGATAGAACAGGTGTTATTAAGGTCATCGGTTTTAATCTCAGCCTCACAGAAGAACAAAAGCAGAAAGCGATAGAAATGGCGTTGAACGATAAGAAAGTTAAGGAGTTGATAGGTAACAAAAACTACACAATCTTGAAAGTTGGACCATGGGTAAGAATTGGTGCAGTAGGTAGCGAAACGAGATTGGGGAACAAGCAGGAGGCAAAGGTCATCGGAGCAAGCATCTGGCTAAAAGTAGAGAACAACTGCTATTATGTAGGAGTGAACTTCGAAAGTGGTAAAGTGGATGTTCAGGAAATGCCGTGTCTTCAATAACTTTTTTAAACTTTTTTAATTTTTTAGGTGATAGCATGAAGCCAGATATAACGAGAAAGGATCTGATTTTTGCATGCATTGTCATTGTGTCCTCTTTTACATTGGTTTACAAGCTACTCACTCCCGTTCCTCTGATAATTTCTATAGACGGGACAACGATCTCATCGGAAAATTTACCTAAATTCTTCACGTATACAGATGTTGTTATTATTGTAATTTCTTCCATCCTTCTCGGATTCAGCATTTCAAGCTTGATTACTCCTGCGAGAACTAAAATATCTGTCGGAGAATCTGTTTTAGAGAAAAGAAAGAAGAAATGGGATGAAATAGCAAAAACTCTAAAGGAGGATGAAGCAAAAATATACAAGGCGATAATTGAGTCTGATGGAATTATAACTCAGAGTGAACTGGTTGAAAAAACAGGTTTATCAAAAGCAAGCGTTAGTAGAGCTTTAGATTTGCTTGAAAGCAAGGGTTTAGTTGAGAGGAGAAGAAGAGGAATGGGAAATATTGTTTTACTAAAATAAATAAAAACGAACAAAAACAAAAATTAAATTAAAAAGAAAAAGAGGTGTTAAGAAGTCATGATAAGCAAAAAATTGCTCTTCAGGATTGTGGCAATTGCCGTAGTCATCCCGCAAATTGTTAAAGCCGATCCTTTGCCTCCCGGCGCATCGCCATGGATGGCGGAGGTTCAGATGCTCACAGCGGTCTTTGGATTCAACTTAGTAATAAACTCTGCAATTCTAGCAGCGATTCTGAAAGCGATGAGACTTAAGCTTGGAGCGAAGTTCATTCCCGTGGCTTTAGCACTCACGCTCGGCGGTCTTCTGCTTGATTCTGTTGCTGCTCGTATAGCGTTCGGCAACGCTTTAACGCTTTATTTCGTTGCCCTCGCACTGATAGCACCGTATGCAGCCCTTCTGGTGAGGCTTGCCTACTATATCGATTCGAAAAAGGCTCTTGCAGCAGGGATCGCTTTTGGTCTGATCTTGAATCCCGGAATATCTGTGTTGCTGGTATGAATGCAAACGCTAATTTCACAATTTTAATCGATAAAAATAGAAGAAAATTAAAATCTCCATCAAACTTCGTCATGGTGGGCAGTTATGGAGTTAAGTAAAAAAGATCTGAAAAACCCTTCTCTGCGATTCGAGGATAAAGATACTTAAATCACTGAAAGAAAGAAGAAAAACGGTAGCTGAGCTCAGCAGAGAACTCAACCTGTCCAAATCAACTATTCACGAGCATCTGGCGAAGCTTATGGAGATAGGTTTCGTTGAAAGGAAAACGAATCCAAATCGAAAATGGGTTTACTACGAACTAACTGAGAAAGGTCACAGCTTTTTGAAATCAGAACTCTGGAAACTGATAATGCTATCGGTGGCGATGGTAACAATTGTTAGTGGAGTATGGGAGATTCTGACATTCACTTCAGGATATACAGAATACAAAATTGCGAGAGGTTTTGAGTGCTGACTACACACACTTTATAGCTGGTGTGATCCTTATTGGCGTTGGAATTCTCTTAATTCTTTACGTTCTCAAGCGTTCGGTCTTCACCGAACGTTTTCGTTAGATATAAGAGATAAAAGATTTAAACTAATAACATGAAAAACAAAAAATGGACTCCGAAATCCATAGTTTTAGCTATCGTTTGTTTCTTAGTTGGTGTAGGTATTGGTTTAATTGGCTATCACTATTTTCTCAAACCGCAAGTTTATGAAGGTCTTACCCAGGGCAACATTACGAAAATAGAGCCAACTAAGGAAATGGTTGAGAAGATTGTGCTCTATGAAAACGGTAAACAAGAGGTTATAGACCCAAAATCTGAAGAAGGAGATGGATTAGCAAGTTTGCTTACTCTCAAACTTCACGAACTTAATCTACAAGCAAAATGTGTTTTTAGTGAAGAAAATATTCAAAAAATAAAACAAAAAGACAGAGTTGTAGAGTTAATTTTCAAGAAACCTCTGAATATTACAATTTCACAGTGGGTTGAGCCAGAAGATAGATATCACATTCCAACAGATGAAAAAGGTTACAGAATTTTGGAAAATGTTAAAAATACCATATTTATTTTGAAAGATAATCAAGAAAGAGGATTAGAAGGTCATATTTTAGTAGGCCACGAGGTTAAAGGAAAAATAGGTTACAGTTGCTGGGCATTACAGCAAGAGGGAAGCAAGGAGATAGATAAAACATGGATTAGCGAAATAAATAAAATCGAATAAAAACAAGATTAAATATGCTGAGAAAGATATTGCTGTTGTTAATAATCGTGCTGTGCACTGTTGTTGGATTTTTTGCAATAATGGGGCACTTCGCTTATCAGGAATACATCGACAAGGACGTGCATGTAGAAATTGCAAACTGTTCCAATGCAAAACTACTCACAGATGACGAGCTGAAAGAGCTACCAACACTTAAAAAAGCTCTTAAAATTGCTGAAAGAGATGGAGAAGCCCTGCTAAAGATTTCGGTTGAGGAATTTAACAGGATGAGAAATTTGAGCGGTTGGTGCGTTGAATACAAAGGCAAAACTTATAGAATCTATCTTATTACTTCTTAAAGAAAAAAGTAGGATTAATGGAGCGATAATGATGAGCAAAAAATTGCTCTTCGGAATTTTGGCAATTGCTGTAGTATTCGTTGCTGGAGTGCTGTTAGGATTAAGTTTAAAGTCCAATCAGAATTACGCCTGTATTCAACCGAACGCCTACGGCTTGCCCTTATCCAGCTTGTGGAAAACTGTTTTAGAAAATGCTGAAATAGAGAATGAGACAGCCGTTCTGCAGTGGCTTTACGTTAAAATAGACAGAGATGGGAGAGTTGAGCACATCGTTTTGCAGTTCACTGGAATTTTCAATGGAAAGCCGATGTAGTATCAGGTTGAGACCATTCATGGAAAGGTGAAATGGTACTCTTGGAAAGCTGAGAAAGTTGGCGAAGGCTTGCACTCTTTAACCCTATTCAAGGAGATAGAGAAGCTCAACCTTAGAGAAATGCCTTCTGGCGAGAACGGTATTACAATTGATGCATCTCCGATATCGGGAAGTGTTGGATACGAAGACAAGTATTCTGACATCTACCTTCTGAAAAATGGCATACTAATCCGACTGAAGAGGATAATCTTTGATAGCGACATACCTTGGTATCCGATTGGGATTTGCAAGAGGGAAAAATCTGTAGTCGAAGCCAACAGAACTGAAGTTAGCAAGAGGGTAGTCATCAACGTAACCGAAGGAAATAAGGAAAACCAGTGTATCGTGATTTTCATACCTCAAGACCTGAGCAAAGCTAAAGTCGTTGAATACAAAGAGGGTTTGATGACACCACCGCTTCAGAAGCTTGAAGACAGCATCCAAACGTAACGTATTACGTTGAAATGGTATATCTTACATCTGAAGGCTTAGTTTACCAAGTTAACGGAAATTGGAAGATAAAAGATTTTGAAAACGTTAGTAGTACTGGTAAACCCGCAGATGGTAAAGATCATTACTGCTGGGTTGTTTACTGGTACGATCCAACACCAGAAGTTGCCATGCCCTATACTGTTGACGTTTACATTGACAGTAGTTACGAGGTCGTGCTCGTCCAAGAAGCTGTTTAAATACGTAGTAATAGTTAGCGCTCTTATTTTTGCTTAAAGGTTCAACCTTACTCTTTACACTTCATCAATCATACTTGATTTTATAGTTAACAAACGTTTGACAATAGTTAACAAAACCAAAACGGTGTTTCCACTTTATAGTGAAGTTTAAAAATAGTTATAGCGTTGTGATTTCAATGTTGAAAAAGGAAATAGATAAGAGAGCTGAAATAGTCAATAATGCAATCAAGGAGCTACTTCAAATTAAAGAACCAGAGGGTTTATACTTGGCATCAATGCACTTGATAAAAGCTGGAGGAAAAAGACTTAGACCTGTGATATCTCTATTAACTTCTGAATGCTTAGGTAAAGACTATAAAAAAATACTACCGGCAATCGTTAGTATTGAGGTCATTCACAACTTTACATTAATTCACGATGATATAATGGATAGAGACGAATTTAGAAGAGGAGTACCTACAGTTCACAGAGTTTACGGTGAGCCAGTAGCGATTCTAGCTGGAGATACGTTGTTTGCAGAAGCATTTAAACTTATAACCATGTGTGATGTCAAGCATGAAAATATCATTAAAGCTGTAAGTAAGTTAGCTGAAGTTTGCATTAAGATTTGTGAAGGACAGTATTTAGACATAAGCTATGAAAAAAGGGATTACATTACAGAGGAGGAGTACTTAAAGATGATAGAGTTAAAAACCGCTACTTTAATAGCGTGTTCATCAGCTTTACCAGCGATTTTGTTTGGTGAAGATGAAAAAGTCTTTGAATCACTATGGAAATTTGGATTGTACTGCGGGATAGGTTTTCAGATTCACGATGACATCTTAGATTTAATCGGTAAGGATATCGGGAAGGATTGGGGTAGCGATTTACTAAAGGGAAAGAAAACGTTAATAGTTATAAAGGCGATGGAGAAGGGTATAGAGCTTGAGACATTCGGGAAGGGAAAAGCTAATACTGAGAAAATTAAAAGAGATGTTGAGAAACTCTTGGAATGTGGTGCTATTGAATATGCAAGAAAAAAGGCTTTAGAATTCGTTGAAAAAGGAAAAGAATACTTAAAGATCTTGCCAGACTCGAAACCAAAGCAAATACTTATCGAACTAGCGGATTACTTGGTAACGAGGGAAAAGTAGAATTTATATATGTTTAATCAATACATCAATTAATGAAGGGTATACTTGCAAGATCTCTAGCAAAAAAAACAGTCGTTCTATCCGATGGAACTGTAGTCGGAAAGTTGCATAATATAACAGTAGACTTTAAGACTGGCTCTCTCGTAAGTTTAATAGTAAAGCCAATGAACGATGTACCAAGCTTTAAAAAGGAGGATGGATTCTATATAATTCCATTTGAATACGTTAGAGCTTTAAAAGATTACATCGTTGTCGACGATAGAAAAATAAGGAGGAGATGAAACCATAAGGGATTACATATTTCCACCTTTAATATTGCCAGTTTTTCTGTTTTTAGTAGCAATACCCTTCTTCGTTGTTATCTTTGTATTTACTAGTTCTAAAGTGTTTCAAATCCTCTTCGGGATTAGTTATACTGAGGCAATCACTATATTTTCACTCATCGTAATTGGAAGTTTTGTAAATATACCCATATACGAAAAGGAAGGAAAAGAGGTTATTGAGAGATACTACTTTCTCTGGTTTGTTTATTCTGTTAGAAAAAGAAAGAAGATTACTATTGCTATAAACTTAGGCGGTTGTATAATTCCACTTGTATTAGCTTTAAAACTCTTGGCTGAAATTCCAATCTTAGATTTTCTTATAGCATTTACAGTTTCAACGTTAGTCATTTACCACTTTGCTAAACCTATACCGAATGTTGGAATCGTAGTTCCGATGTTTATACCGCCTACGATTTCAGCTATTTCGAGTTTTTTCGCACTTTTAGCCTTCAATCACCCGATATTTATTTTACCAAAACTTTCCTTTGCTGTAGGAGTTCTATCAGCATTATTTGGTGCTGATATCTTACATTTAAACGAAATAGAAAAAATCGGATCTGGTGTCGTAAGCATTGGCGGAGCTGGAACCTTTGATGGCATATTTTTAACTGGTGTGTTTGCAGTTATATTTTCATTTCTCATAATTTAATTCATTTAATAAATCCTTTACAGCGAGTTTTACGGCTTTTTCGCTGTTGTATTTTGGCTTCCAACCTATTTTTTTTAGTTTCTCTATAGATAAAAGCATAACTGGTACATCTCCTTTCCATCCCCTTCTTCCACCAGTAAACTTAAACTTTGGATTTAATCCCATTTCTTCGCAAACTATTTCTGCAATTCTCTTAACTTTTATTTGATCTTCCGTTCCTATGTTAAATATGTTCACGGATTCATCCGCTTTAAGTCCGTGAAACATCGCATCTACACAATCCTCTATGTATATGTACGACTTGTTTTGTTCTCCATCGCCTAGTATTTCAAGTTCATTTGGATTTCTCTTTAGCTTCATTATAAAATCGTATATAACTCCATGATTGCTTCGCTTCCCAATTACATTAGCAAATCTGTAAATCCATGCCTGAAAGTCAAAGGTGTGACAGTAAGATTCTATTAAGGCTTCACATGCAAGTTTAGATGCACCGTATATGCTTATTGGATGCGTTGGATAGTCTTCTGGTGTTGGTATAACTCTTGCCTCACCGTAAACAGTAGAAGTAGATGTGAAGATTATCCTTTTTACATTTACTCTTCTCATCGCTTCAAGGAGTCTATAAGTTGCTAAAACGTTATTTCTATAGATTTCATCGGGATTTTCGCTTCCTATCCTTACATCTGGATTTGCCGCAATATGCCAAACTTCATCTGCTCCTCTTATTATATCTGTGATGTCATCTTTAGCTAAATCAACTCTATAGAATTCAGCGTTCTCATTTACGTATTCAGGTTTGCCCGATGAAAGGTTATCCAAGACTACTACTTTATCTATTTCAACAAGTCTATCAACTACATGACTTCCAATGAACCCAGCACCACCAGTGACTACAATCATTCAGAAAGATTTTAAAAAGAGAAGTTATATACATTTTCTGCAACGAGGTGATAATATGCTACCGAGTCAAATGGTGAAGTCGTTAATAGGGAAAACTATTAGAGTTGAAATGAAGGGCGAAGAAAGTGAACTAGTTGGAAAACTCGAAGGTGTCGATGAGTACATGAATCTATATTTAACGAATGCATTTGAATACAAAGACGGAAAGAAACTGAGAAACCTCGGAGAGATTGTGCTTAGGGGAAATAACATAATTTTAATTCAGCCATACGAATGACGGATTTTCAAATCGTTGATACAAGAGAAGAAATACTAAAAATACTAAAGGAAAGAGGAGAAATTCTACAAAAGGACTTATGGAAAGAATTGAACATAGACAGCAGTAAGTGTTCGAGGATACTGAGAAAACTCGAAAGAGAGGGATTAATAAAGAGAATTGAAGTCGTAGTTGATGGTGTCAAAACTTTCAAAATAGTCCCAGCAGAAGCAGAAGTAGAAAAGGAAGAGAAGGAAGAGTTAGACCTAAAGGCTATAATGGAAAAAATGGAAGATATAACAGGGTTACCACCGTGCTATGGCTGTTTAGAGAAAGAATGTGAGGCTACTAACTGCTTGAAACTCGAAGTATGGTTTTTAAGGAGATGTCGTATGAGTTAGTTTTTATTTGAGATTCGAATTACCTTTATCATAGATAATTCATACTAATTTTGGAAGTCAACAACCGTTAAATACCTATAGAAATAGTAATCTTGTATATCATGAACGAAGATATTAAAGATATACTTGGTGGATTAGAATTTGAAACTACTGCGGAAATAGAAGTTCCCAAGAGGTTAATCGATCAAGTTATTGGTCAAGATCATGCCGTTGAGGCTATAAAAAAAGCGGCAGTTCAGAAGAGACATGTAATGCTCATAGGTTCACCCGGTACTGGAAAGTCGATGTTAGCTAAAGCAATGGCTGAGCTTTTGCCAAAAGAAGAACTTGAGGATATTCTCGTTTATCCAAATCCTCAAGATCCAAATCAGCCGAAGATAAGAGTAGTCCCTGCTGGTAAGGGAAGGGAAATCGTTGAAGCATATAAAGAGGAGGCAATGAAAAAAGCTCAAGCAAGAAACGTAATTGTATTTACATTAATCTTTTTAATCATTGGTTATACACTCTTAATTCAACCTGAAAACTTCATATTGAGTCTAATAGCGGCAATACTCCTTTTAATTCTATTTCGCCATTTTATACCGAGAGAAGAGAGAAACATACCAAAGCTTTTAGTTGATAACAGTAACAGAGAGACTGCTCCATTTGAGGATGCGACTGGAGCTCATGCTGGAGCACTGTTTGGTGATGTGCGTCATGATCCATTTCAGAGTGGTGGCTTAGAAACCCCAGCTCATGAAAGAGTTGAGGCTGGAGCTATTCACAGAGCACATAAAGGAGTTCTATACATCGATGAGATAAACACTCTTACAATTGAATCTCAACAGAAGCTACTTACGGCTATGCAGGAGAAGAAGTTCCCGATTACTGGACAAAGTGAACGCTCAAGTGGTGCTATGGTAAGAACGGAGCCTGTTCCGTGTGATTTCATATTAGTTGCTGCAGGTAACTTAGATGCTTTAATGGGTATGCATCCAGCTTTGAGGAGTAGAATTGAAGGTTATGGATACGAGATTTACATGAACGACACGATGCCAGATACGCCAGAAAACAGAAGAAAACTGGTTAGATTTGTTGCTCAAGAAGTGGTTAAAGATGGTAAGATTCCACATTTCGATAAGTATGCTGTAGCTGAAATAATAAAAGAGGCAAGAAGGAGAGCTGGAAGGAGAGGACATCTAACGCTGAGGCTTAGAGAACTCGGTGGATTAATAAGAACTGCTGGAGATATTGCAAGGGCTGAAGGAGCTAAAGTTGTAACTGTAAGACATGTATTAGAAGCTAAGAAGATAGCTAAAACGATTGAAGAACAGATTGCAGATAAATACATAGAGAGGAGAAAAGACTACAGACTATTCTTAACAGAAGGATACGAAATTGGTAGAGTTAACGGATTAGCTGTGATTGGCGAATCTGCTGGTATTGTATTGCCGATAATTGCTGAGGTTACGCCTGCTATAAGTAAAGAGGAAGGTAAAGTAATTGCTACTGGAAGATTGCAGGAGATTGCGAGAGAAGCTGTTATGAACGTTTCTGCAATTATAAAGAAGTTTACTGGAAAAGATATATCAAACATGGACATACATATACAGTTTGTTGGAACTTATGAAGGAGTTGAGGGAGATTCTGCGAGTATAAGTGTAGCTACTGCCGTAATATCTGCAATTGAGGGGATTCCCGTTGATCAAAGTGTAGCAATGACTGGAAGTTTAAGTGTTAAAGGTGAGGTGCTACCAGTTGGTGGAGTAACTCAAAAGATTGAAGCAGCAATTCAAGCTGGATTAAAGAAGGTTATAATTCCAAAAGACAACCTCGACGATGTAATGTTAGATGCAGAGCACGAGGGAAAGATAGAGATAATACCCGTTTCGAGAATTGATGAAGTTTTGGAGCATGCATTAGTTGGAGATAAAAAGGAGGAATTTCTTCAAAAGTTTAAACAGTTAGCTTACGTTTAATTTTTTCAAATTTTAAAAATAAATTAATTATGAAATCACTATGTATTCCTCACCACTAATGGTTATTTTGAATTTGATTAGCCCATCTAAATCTTTCGAGCTACCATCTAATGATCCATCATGTTTCTCGTATAATACTCCTTGATCGACATTGTAACTTATCGTTAGATCATAGCTGTGTAGGTCTTTACTTATATCGTAATGATCGTCTGAACTCCAAGGTTGATCACTGTCCCATACTTCAATCAAAACTGTAAATGATTTTTCATCATCTGGTACATCTACCCACAAGCTACCAGCATTTTCAATTTTTCCTTTATCTGAGATTGGCCCTAGCTTATCTTTACCAATTAATCTACCTTCAGAGTCGTATACATGGATTACGAAGTAAGGATCACCATCATTTAAAGGATCAGCTCTTCTCTTTTCTTCCCAATAGGTAATATCTACACATAGTTTGGCATTACCGTTAGGCACGGTGTCCCTTCCGTCAATAACACCATCACCGTCTGTATCTGAATCATTTGGATTCAAGCCTTTTTGTATTTCTTCGAAATCGTTTATTCCATCATTATCGGTATCTGCTTTAATTGGATTAGTGTTATACCTATCTATTTCATCTTTGTCTTTTAATCCATCTTCATCAGTGTCTGCTTTTGTAGGATCTGTTCCTAAACTCATAACTTCGTATCCATCGTTTAATCCATCATTATCTGTATCTATATCCTTTGGGTTTGTTTTATATTTTAAAACCTCATCTCCGTCTCCAATACCATCGCTGTCTGTATCGTAATCTACTGGACTAGTTCCGTATGTTTTGACTTCTTCACCATCCTTTAGCCCATCGTTATCTGTATCTGGATCGTTGGGATTAGTACCATACTTTTGCTCTTCATCGTCTGTTAACCCGTCTAAATCGGTATCAGCTTTTGCTTTGGGAATTGGTTGAGTACAGCCTAACATAAAACATACTAAGAAAATTGTAAGGCATAGACCGACTACATACTTAGGTTTCATTTTCTCACCTCACAATTTTAATTTTAATAAAGTTAGATAAAATTTTAATTTGGAAATATATAGGCTTTTCTAATTTTAATTATTTCCTGATCTTTATTTTAAAAATAAATCCTAATTGTGTATTTTTAAAATCTATATGAATTGCGCTCTAAAAATGGGAAAAAGCTTATATAATGAGACTGTACCCATATTCTATGAAAATATTTTTAAGTGATGAAGAGATACCAAAGATGTGGTATAATATACTGCCAGATCTGCCAGAGAAACTACCAGTTCCAAGAGATAGAGATGGGAATCCAGCGAAACCAGAGGATTTGGAAGTCGTATTTGCAAAAGAGCTTATAAGGCAAGAGTTTAGTGAAGAAAGATGGATAAGGATTCCCGAAGAGGTAAGAGAGATTTACAGATTGTGGAGGCCGACCCCTCTCTTTAGAGCAAGAAGGCTTGAGAAGTACTTAAGAACTCCAGCAAAAATCTACTATAAATTTGAATCCATAAGTCCAGCTGGTAGCCATAAACCGAACACGGCTGTAGCACAAGCATATTACAATATGAAAGAGGGTGTTGAAAGGCTTACAACTGAAACTGGTGCTGGTCAGTGGGGTTCTGCTTTGGCCTTTGCTTGTTCAATGTTTGGACTCGAAGCAACGATATACATGGTTAAAGTTAGCTACATGCAGAAACCGTTCAGAAGAATACTAATGGAGCTGTGGGGTGCTAAGGTTTTCCCAAGCCCAAGTGAAAACACAAGTTTCGGTAGAGAGATACTCAAAAAAGATCCAGAAAATCCAGGAAGCTTAGGAATCGCTATAAGTGAAGCTATAGAAGATGCAGTAACCCATGAAAATACGAAATATACATTAGGAAGTGTTTTAAATCACGTTCTGCTACATCAAACCGTAATTGGGTTAGAGGCGAAAAAACAACTCGAAGCCTTAGACGAATATCCAGATTTAATAGTTGGTTGCATAGGTGGTGGAAGTAGCTTTTCTGGACTTTTCTGGCCATTCTACTATGATAAGGTTCATGGAAAAGCTGAAAAAGATGTCGAGTTTTTAGCTGTGGAACCGACTGCATGTCCCACCATAACAAAGGGTGTTTACACATACGATCATGGAGATACCGCAAGATTGACACCGTTGCTAAAGATGCATACTTTAGGCCATGACTTCGTTCCACCACCAATACATGCCGGTGGCTTAAGATATCACGGTATGGCTCCAACTCTTTGTTTGCTTGCAAATCACGGAATAGTTAAAGCGAAAGCCTACAACCAAGTTGAAGTTTTTGATGCCGCATCGATTTTTGTAAAAACTGAAGGACATCTACCAGCACCAGAACCCGCACATGCAATAAAAGCTGTAATAGATGAAGCTTTAAAATGCAGAGAAACTGGAGAAAGCAAGACTATACTGTTCTTACTATGCGGACATGGACACTTCGATATGAAGGCTTATCAGGATTACTTAGATGGAAAGCTTATACCTTACGAGTATCCAGAAGAGGAAGTTAGAAAGTCAATTGAAAGGCTGAAGTCTATGTATCCATGGATATCTTAAAATTTTTTGGTGCAAATATGAAGACGAGTAAAATTCTTGAGTTTTTGAGATTTTATGGGATAAATGCAATTGAAGAATACGAAAGATTGAAAACTGCTAAAATAGGGTTGATAGTTAACCCAATAGCTGGCATGGGTGGTAGAGTTGGATTGAAGGGTACTGACAACAAATACGAGTTAGCTTTAAAGCTTGGCGCAAAACCCGTTGCACCGAGGAGAGCAGTTGAATTTCTTAAATGTTTAATGAAAGGTGTTGAAATTTATACTTATCCTAAGTACATGGGAGAATACGAAGCAATAGAAGCTGGATTTAAGCCAAATGTTCTTGGAGAAATAGGAGATAGAACTACAGCCGAAGACACCAAGAAAGCTGCAAGGGATTTGGTAAAAATCGTTGATTTAATAGTATTCGTTGGCGGTGATGGAACTGCAAGAGACATATGCGAAGTCGTTGGCGATAAAATTCCAGTTATAGGTGTTCCGGCTGGTGTTAAGATGTATTCAGCTGTTTTTGCGTTAAATCCAAGAGTTTGTGCAAAAATAGTGAACGAATTCGTAAGGGGAAAAACGAGCTTAGAGCTTAGAGAGGTAATGGATGCAGATGAGAGCTTAATTAATAAAAAAATCTCAATAAAACTATTTGGATATTTAAAGGTTCCAGTGATTTCGAATTTGGTTCAAAGAGTTAAAAGAATGAGTTCTGGAAATTTAGATGGTCTTGTTATAAACTTCCTAAGGATATACGACAAGAATAGGGTTTACGTCTTTGGGCCAGGTGGAACTACTTATCAAATCGTTAAAGCTCTTGGACTTGAAAAAACACTACTAGGCGTAGATATCGTTTATGAAGGAAGGTTAATAGTCAAAGATGCTAAGGAAAGTGATATACTCAAAGTAATCGATGAATACGGAGATGTGACAATAGTTGTAACCCCGATAGGTGGACAAGGTTTTGTGTTTGGAAGAGGAAACCTTCAAATAAGTCCAGAAGTTCTAAAAAGGGTAAAGAAGGAAAATATCCTAATAGTTTCAACTACTGATAAGTTAAATGGATTGGATTGCTTAAGGGTTGATGTAGACGATGCAAATGAAATCTTAGAAGGTGAAGTAAAAGTTCTAACAGAGGTTGGATTTGTAAAGTTTAAAATTAAAGCCGATTTTTAAGTTAAAAATTTATAAAATGCTTATTTATTAAAATTTTGTGAAGCTTGATAGACACTAGTTATTTACATCCTATTTTCTTTAGCAGATATTGCCAGTATGTAAGCAATTTAACAATTCGTTATATGTTTTAGTTCTTTTGTAGTGATTTGAGGTTTTTAATTGTCTTTATTTTTGATTTTTCTTCAAGTAGTGATATAAATCAAAATAATAAAAATTCTTTCTCTTTTAACATTAATGAACTATCAAAATCTTCACCAATTTTAATTAATTTAAAAAATAAAAATCTAAAAATTAAGATTTTGGTGGGTATGGGTGTATCTTAATCTTGAAGTTACACAACTTTTTAACAGCATCCACGTTTGCTTCATCGAATTCGGCGTAATCTTTTTCTCTTATGTAATCCATTACTTGTTTAGCAACCTCTGTTCTAACTATTACCGTAGAATATCCCGTTTTACTTCCTACGCTACCAACGCTTACATCACTTTCAACCGCTGCAAAGTCTTGGCAAACCTTACAGCCCGATGGAATTATCTCTTCAAATTCTTTGACTGGAAAACTAACCCTTCCACCATCCTTTAATCTAACTATGAACTTACCCTTCTTGATATCTGTCTTTACTGCATTTCTTAAATCTACTCCCTTTTTCAATAAGAACTCGTATAGTTGATGATGGTAAAAGTTTTCAGTGCAGAAAAGCCCGATTACGAGTTTAACCCTCTCAAACTTCTTGAAGTTTCGCTGTAGTTTTCTCACACCGGAAACCATACATGGTGTTCCGACAACTGCTAATGCATCGTGCTTTAATACTGCATCTTTTAATGCTGGGAGAACATCGGCATAACTGTACTTCGTTCCAGTTATCTTTCTATCGTAGAGTTGTTCAACAGATCTTATCGTTACGACTCTAGTTCTCCAATTTTCATCTCTTCCAACAAATAGCGCAGCATCAATTAATCCCATTTCTAGAGCTGATGCAGTAATCTCAGTTACCATTGCTCCATCTTGTCCAACAAATCTTTTGGATTTAGCTGCAAGTATCTCTATGTACTCCCCTATTCCGTTTAAAGGCTTGTAATCCCATCTTGGACAAACCTTAACGCATGCTCCACAGTCAATACAGTCTTTAACCCAATTTGGAAAATCAATTGGTTTATCCCCAGCAGTGATTCCTCCAACTGGACAAATTGCAACACATGTACAACAGTGACTGCATAAACCCTTATCGATTACTTCAGCTTTTAGATTTCCAAAAAACTTCTTCTTTATCTTCTTTTCTGGAATTTGAATCTGCCACTCAGTAATCATTCTACCACCTTCAATTCAAGTATTTGCATTGGACACTGCCTAACGCATAGACCACATCCCACACATTTATCTATGTCTATTTTTATCATAGATTTTTCCCTATCGAACTTTATCGCTTCCTGAGGGCAAATCGCCACGCATAACCTGCATCCAAGACAACTTTCTGGCTCCTTGCAAGAAGCTTTTTTAGGTTTTACGACTGGTGGTGGAACTTCAACTTCAAGTCTGTCCAACTCTTTCTTTCTGACGAGTTTCCATTCGCCACCTTTTATTTCGTATTCAACTGTAACCTTATCTTCCCTCACTATATCTGGAACCTTTGTGATCTGAGTTGTATGGAGATGCATCTCTTCAAGAGATTTAAACGCTACATCATGCACTTTACTCGTTTTTAAAGCACCAGTAGGACAACTGTCTACACAGAAGTGGCAGAATATGCATTTGGTGTAGTCTATACTTGGATAATACTTGTCGTAGAACTCCATTTTTATAGCATTTGCTGGACATATCTGAGCACATCTAAAACAACTTATACACCTATTCTTATCGAAGACTATAAACCCTCTAAATACTTCTGGATACCTTCTCCTCTCTCTTGGATATTCTATTGTAATTCTATCGGGCTTTATAGCTTGAATAACAGCAGTAGTTATCGCATCTATATGATCTTTAATTCTTTCAGTAAGGCTTGGCTCAACTTTCTTTATCATCATAGTACCCACCCCACCGCTACACCTATAATCAAACTTACGAGTGACAATCCAAGCATTGAAGACCATCCAAGTCTTAAAGCTTGATCGAGCCTATACCTTGCATATATGGATCTGACGATTACAAGTATTGATATGACTACAACTGTCTTTAGAACAAGCCAAATAACTGGAGCTAAGTCACCTAGTATCGGTATTGCTGGCCCGCTCCATCCACCTAAGAACAGAATCGTGAATAGTAAAGCCATTATGTATAGCTTTTCGTATGCCAATGTCATAACAAGCCCGAATAGTATACCCGAATACTCCACAAATGGCCCAAAAGCTATCTCCTGATCAGCTTCTGGAATTTCGAATGGTAGCCTTGAAGTAGCCATTAACATCGCTATTATGTAAACGATAAAAGCTACTGGATTCAAAATAGCGCCCGGAACAACTTGTTTTTCAACTGCTACGTATAAACTACCACTACCGTATAGAAATATCATCGAGATTACTGCTATAACAAAAGGCACTTCATAAGCGAAGTACATAAAAGCCTCTCTTACGCTACCTATGTATGCAAATCTGCTGTTAGATGCCCATCCTATTGCAATAATCGTTATCGGTATTAAAGCTAAAAACGCAACTATAAGCTGAATGGCGTAGTCACTTTTTATTCCAACTACTTCTCCAGCTGGTATGAACATTATTGGGATAAGTACTGGTATGAATGCAAGTATCGGTAATTGAATGAAGTACGGTCTATGAGCTTCTCTATGCACAATTGCCTCTTGGAAGAAGTACCTAATACCATCTGCTAAAGCTTGTATTAATCCTCTAATCGGTCTACAAACTTCTAAGGGCCCGACTCTCCATTGAACTCTCGCTGTTAATTTTCTTTCGAAATACACAATCCAAAGTAAGTATAACATCAAAACTCCTAAACCTGGGGCAATAGCTATTGCAAAGAATGGTCTCCACAAGATTAGAGCTACAATGAAATTTACACCGGGGATGCCCATTAAGTAATCGACAATCGGCTTTATCAGTGGTATGTTAATCATGTTACTCGTAAAAATCCCGTACAAGTATTCAACAATACCCATAGCCATCACCTATCAGCTTCAGGTGGGAAGTATCCAAAACTACCGTATATAGCCTGCAAATCTGCGAGCCTTTCCCCTTTAAGTGATTCCATGAATCCTCTCAAGTACAACCATCCGGGTGTAAGTAGTCTTAGCCTATACGGTGTATTGGACTCTCCATCACTCACAATCGTAAATATTGCAGTGCCTCTACCGCATTCAGTTAAAGTCGTATACTCTCCAGCTGGAAGTACTATATTTGCCAAGGAATCGAATAGATTTCCTCTGATATCTTTTCCATTTTCACATATCTGATCACTTATAACTCTACCTTCTGGAATCCTCTTAATACACTGTCTTATTATGTTTAGGCTCTGGGCGATTTCGTTAACTCTCACCAGAAATCTTGAATAACCATCACCAGCGTCTGCTACTGGAACTTCCCATGTAAGTTCATCGTAAACCTCATAAGGCTCAACTTTTCTTACATCGTATTCTACGCCCGAAGCTCTTAGGAATGGCCCAACAACTCCGTATTTTATAGCTTCTTCCTTAGTTAAAACTCCAACGTCTTTAAGTCTTGCAACAACTGTTGGATTCTTTACGAATATTTTCTCAAAGGTTTTTAGTCTCTTTTCGATTGCAAAAGTAATATCGTATACAGACTTTAAAACTTTGTTGTCTACATCTCTTCTAACACCACCCGGTATTATGAAAGATGCCGTAAACCTTGCACCAGTCATCCTAACTAAAGCTTCACATATCAACTCTCTAACTCCAAAGGGATACATGAATCCAGTTGTATGACCTATAAAAACTGCAAGAATTGCTGCATCGTATAAATGAGTTCCTATCCTACATAGCTCTGCAAGTATTACCCTAATGTATTTAGCCCTCTCTGGAACTTCTATGTCTAACGCCTCTTCTATTGCCCTTACGTATCCTAAGTTTAGATTTGCAGCATCCATTATAGCTGGCCTTTCAACTAATGGTATATTTTGGATATACAGCCTATTTTCTGCAAGTTTCTCTACACATCTGTGAACGTAACCCGGGTCTGGTATAACCTCCTTGATTATATCTCCATGAACTCTTACTATAAGCCTCATATGTCCACTTCCAGGGTGCTGTGGCCCAACTAAAACCAAGAAATCGTCAGTTCTATAAGTTTCCTCAACGTATTCTGGTGGAATTGGAATGAAATAGCTCCTTACCTCTTTTGGAGGTTCTACTGGAACTTCAAGATAGTACTCATCCATTTCAATCACCTCCAACAACGTAGCTCTCTTCCTCTAAAATGAAATCCTTCCTAAGTGGATGTTCTGGAGCATCGGGAGCGAGTAAAAATCTTTTTCCAGTCCATGGATTTCCTTCAAAGATAACTCCAAAGAGATCGTGCATTTCCCTTTCGAGGTAATCTGCAGATGGGAATATGTTGCACAGACTCTTAACTCTTGGATCACTTCTCGGGACATCCATAAATACGTTAACCAGAACTGGCATCAGCTCCTTAACACTATAGCTTGAGAAGAAGTATTCGACAATGAACTTGTCTTCGTTTATAGCGTCTATTACGTTAACAGATTTTACGTGATCAAATCCCATTTCTTGTAAAGCTTTCGCAGCTTTGATCAAGTCGTCTCTATCTATTTTTACTGCAATTCTGTTTTTGGCTGTAATCGTAACGGATTTTGCAAAGTTTAATTTTTCTTTTAACCTTTCACATAGGTTTTTACCAAACTCCCATTCAACATCTTTTGGAACGTTTACGACTATTGCTGGAGCTTTGGATTTGAATTTTATAGATCTTGGAACTAGTTTTTTCTTTTTAACTTTTGGAATTTCTACTTCCTTAAACTCCGCTGAAGTCTTTGCAACACCAGTTCTTATCTTCTCTTGAAGTTGTCTTATCGCTCTAAGTAAGGCTTCTGGTGTTGGTGGACATCCGGGAATGAAGAAGTCAACTGGAACAACTTCTGAAGGCTTTACAAGGTTGTAACCGTTCCAAAATATACCTCCCTTTAAACCGCATGCACCCATTACTATTACGAACTTTGGATCTGGCATCTGCTCCCAAGTCATCCTTAAAACCTTTGCCATCTTTCTTGTAATAGCACCTTCAACGATGATTAAATTCGTCTGTCTTGCAATTCCATAGTTTAAAGCTCCTAATCTTTCACCATCGTAACCACATGCAAATGTATGTGCAAGTTCAGCACCACAACAAGCCGTAACGAGATGAACGGGCCATAGACTCCACCTTGTACCCCACTTCTTTAAAGGTGCTAAAATTCCAGAATGCAAAAACCTTACGAATTCATCCATAAGCACCACCTCTAAGCTTTGCTATCTCTTCAGCATATCTATATGCAACGTATATAGCTGGAAGTAATAGGATAAACGCTATGAGTGTTATCAGATGAGCCTCAAATTTCGGGGTTGCAGAAATTAATAGAATTATAACCAATATCGGTTCAGCGGCCATAAACATGAGCATGAAGCCCAAGTACTGCATTGGTAAAGTCCACTTCGGTATACCCACTGGTGGATTTCCAGCTTCGAATCTCTGAATCTTTGGAACTGTTGGTCTATACCTTGGAAATACCTTTGCAAGTATGAGTATTACGGCATCTGTTATAAGGCATATCGCAATTAGTAATATCACTACTAAGGCGTTTTCGATCATTTAATCACCTCCATCAGCTTTACAGCATTTACAAACCAATCCGGTGGTATTATTGTTATTAGCATAGCTAACGAAGCAAATAAAGATATTGCATTTGCAACGCTGAACTTCCAACCCTTACCGAGATCTCTTGCAAGCCTTAGATAATACGGAACGGATATAGCAGAATTGATTACGAGGATCACTGCAAGCCATATGTAGTCTGAATACACTAACGAGTATATTATGAACAACTTTGACCAGAAACCCATGAGCGGAGGCAATCCTATAAACGACAGACTCAACAGATATGAAACCCATGACGCAGTTCCATCACTCTTTATGGATGCAAATAAGCCGATCTTACCAAACGAGTTTACTGTTAACTGTAGCAAGCCTCCAGCAATAGCAAACGCTATGAACTTTGGATTCGAAATCGCTGCAAAAGCAGCTAAAACGTAACCCATGTTTGCAACTGTTGAATACGCAAGAACTCTGCTTAACTCCTTAGCGGTTAAAGCTCCGATGTTTCCTACAAACATCGACACAGCCGAAATTATAGCCAGAATTAGTAATACGTTGGAAACTGCTGGGCTAAACGTTGCAAGTAAAACCTTATAAGCTACAATGAACGGTGCAAACTTTGCAATAGATGCTATTATCGAAACTGGAATTGGATCAGCAGTAGCAAAGACATCTGGAACCCATTCGTGAACCGGAGCCATTCCAACTTCCATTCCCAATCCTATTAGCATCATGATAAAGCCAACAACGTAAAGCGCTAGGTTACTCTGATATGAATAGACCATAACTACAACTCCGATTATGAAGAGTACCGTTGCAAAAACCATGAAGGTAATGTACTTTATTCCAATGTCGACGTTCATAGTTCTATCACTTATCATCACAAGCAGATAAGTTGGAACTGAAACAACGACAAATAACGTCAAAAGCATTGCAACATCCTTAACAAAGAATATGTAGATCGTTGCAATTGCCATTATTGCCACCATTGCGTAATCAATGCCGGCAATCTGGTTAGTTCTAATCGCAAGTAGGGAAAATATGTTCAAAAGTGCTATAAAGAAAATTAAAGCCGTATATGCATTTAGTCCTATTGGTAAGCTTAACGCTATTGCTATAACACTTAGGGTAAAAGCTATGAGCTTACTTTTCGCTGATATCGCTGCGGAAATCGTTAAAATTATTAAAGCAATCAATATCAGGGGCTCAATCATTTTACCACCCCACTACAGTTGATACAACTGCCATTAGCAAGACAAAGCCAACTATGATTCTTACATACCTTTCAAGTCTTCCATTTTGAATAGATCTAATACCAATTGAGCAAATCTCAAACATCCTTGGAATAGCTTTATGACATGCGAAGTCAATAGCCTTGTTGCAGCAGTCTACAACAAATGCTATAGCCCAGCCGATTTTTGGAACTATGAAATCGTTCAGGAATGGCATGTACATTCTGTCACCTAAGAAAGTTCCAATTGGAGCTAATGCTTTAATCCTTGGTTTATACAGTGCAAATCCATAAGATACAGTCACAGCTAAACCGACGGCAAGAGAACTCGTTGCCAATCCAGCTTCGAAGAAGTGTGTAAACGGTTCGATATGAGAAGTTAAGTAAACTCCAAGTATAACCAACAGCATCAGATACATCACTGTATAAGCTGTACCCATTACTTGCCCGCCGTGTAAATGTAGATGTGCTTTCTCTCCCTTGTAGAAGTTTAAGCTTAAGAACTTTGCAAGGAACGCTGAATAGACAATCGATGTTATGACTAAGAGTATTAGCGGTAACACCATTTCGTGGTGGATTAAATGATGCATGACTTCATCCATTGCAGATTTAACCCAGTATGCTGTGAAAGGCGGAATTCCAGATAGACAGATAGTTGCAACTATCGTAGCTATGAATGCAGCTTTTAGCTTTTTAGCAACTTCTATATCACCAACGCAAAATCTATCGTGTGTAACGTGAATTAGATGCCCCGCTACAAGGAACAGAGTTGCCTTAGCAAATGCATGTGTTACTAAATACCAGAAGCCTACAAGAACAGCAATCTTTCCAACCCAGTAGCTTGCTGCAGACGATGCAAACATTAGTCCTAAGCTGGACATCGTTGAAGCGGCAAGCAGTACTTTCCTCTCTAAGCAACCAGTAGCAACCAAAGCACCGTATAACGCAGATATCAGTCCAATGAACAGAACAATCAGATACAGATACTCCAATCCAGCGAAGTGATGATTCCAAGGTTCGATATACCAACTTAGCCTCATGAACATGTACGTTCCAGCTGCAACCATTGTAGCTGAGTGGAGTAAAGCACTAACAGTCGTAGGACCAGTCATTGCAGTCATTAACCATTCACTGAAGGGTAGTTGTGCAGACTTTGTAAATGGCCCCATCATAAACGTAAGCATTAATATCAGTGTTCCAGCAACTCCGATTTGGTGGAATAGACTACTCCAATCTATTTCGGATATGTTAAGAGTTCCAGTTAAGAAGTACAGAGCACCTATTGCAAAGAACATTGGCATATCTCCAATTCTTATAGTCGATATAGCTCTCCACCCACCTAAGCTTGGGCTCCAGAAGTAATTGAGCTTCCATACTTTCCTGTCTATTACTCCTACGAAGCTTAATGGGTCGTCATCTCTGAACCAGTGTCCAATTAGACCCCATGAAGCTAAACCCAAACCTTCCCATCCAATTAAGAACATCAACAGATTATCGCTGTAAACAACTAAAAGCATTGAAGCTGTGAACAGATTGAAGAAGAACCAGTACCATCCAAGTCTGTAGTCTTCTTTCATGTACTCTAATCCATAGACACCAATTAGAAATGCAATTATAGCCGTTAGAGCACCCATTATCTTGCTTAAGTAATCGAATATAAACACGAAGTTTATGTTGTACTCTGGAAGCCATGCTATCGTGTATTTTATCGGTTCATCTTCTGGCAATGGTGGAAAACTACCAACGTTAAACAGTATATACAAAGCTACACAGAGTGAAATGAACAATCCTATAACTGAAAGTATTGGTAGTTTTCTAGCCCATTCGGGCTTTGGATCCATTCCCCAAGCTATGGCGATCGGTATGCTTAAAACAATTGGAGATAAAAACAATAAAGCTAAAAGCTCAATCACTTCAAACACCTCCCAATGCAATCTTTAAACCCTTTAAAAGTATTTCTGCCAAAGGCGGGAATACGAATGCAAAGCTTAGGATTCCTATAACGTATAAAGGCACATCGAGCAATCTACTAAATTTCGGCTTTTCGTAACCAATGGGTCTTCCGTAGTATATGACCCTCATCGTATAGAAGGCGTAAAGTCCAGATATTATGAATACAGTTACAACTGCTAAAATTATCCACAAGTTAAATCCGTATACCTTTGTTAATCCTACGAGTATAAAGAACTCTACGAACATTCCTATAGTCATAATTCCACTCAAAGTCATGAAACCGATTAAAGCTGCGTTGGCAATCGTTGGAATGTATTCATGCATGCCACTCATCTTCTCGATATCTCTCAATCCATGGAACGTAGCTATTATTGCTCCAGCAGTCATGAAGAGTATTGACTTTCCGAAGGCGTGGCTAATATACTGAAGTACTACAGCAATCAATCCAGCAGAACCTAAACCAAAAGCTATAAGCATGTATCCCATCTGAGAAACAGTTGAATATGCAAGTAATCTCTTGTAATCCTTTTGCTTAACCACGGACAATCCAGCGTATATGCTCGTTAAGATTCCATACGCAACTATTGGATCTCTATACGTAATTATGAACGACGGATCTATTTGGTATATCCTAAGTAAGATGTATCCAGCAAGACCGACAGTGAGTGGACTCAGTAAAGCACTAACAGGAGTTGGAGCTTCTGCATGTGCCCATGGTAGCCAGATGTGTGGCCCTAAACCCGGAAGTTTTACAACCATTCCAAGGAACACAAATAGCCAAGCTAAGAACCCAACGGTTTGTATACTGTGCAAAGCAGTCGTCTGATTTTCGAATGCTATTATTAGGAAGCTTATTATTGCCAAGACTCCAGCGATATGTGTCCAAACGAAGTACAGCGTTGCAACCCATTGCCTATTTCCATATCCGTATTTGAAGATAAGCATGAATGAGGCAACAAGGGAAAGCTCTAGAAATATATACAGCATTATTAGATTTCCAGAGTAAACAAGCCAAAGCATTGAAACGGCATACAACTGATATAAGAACCAGTACTTTCTGAACTCCCAGACTTCATCTTTTATCTCACCAGTTTTAAGCATTTCCTCAAATCTGTGTTTCATATACGGTAAGGAGTACAGTGCAACCATTGCAGAAACGATACATATCGTGAAGCCAAATGCATTACTTATAGGATCTGATAGTATATAGAACTCGCCTATGGGCTTCGCTACATCGAACAGCTTTATCTCAATCGTTTTGAAAGTTGAGAGGTAGTACAGCGCTCCAACCATTGGAATTAAAAACGAAACTGTTGAAATTATTGTAGAAGTTCTTGGCTTGAAGAACGGCAGTATAAAAGTTACTATTAAAGGTATTAAAAGTAAAACAAGCAATATCATGGTGTTTCACCTCCTACAGAAACTTTCTCTAAATCTATACCCTTCTTACTCCTATCTAGAAGAACTATCGCTGTAATTAATACGAGTAGCTCACTACTACTTGTGAATATCGTTAAAACGACTATCGCAAATGCAGTCGATGCATCTATTGAGAATAGAGGAAGTATTGCCAGAAATACTGCACCAAACATTAGCTCGAGGCTTATAAGTAATCTTATTAGGTCTCTTGCTGAAATAGCAGTCAAATACGCTATTAAAAGTACTGCAAGCGAAGCAGTCAAAACTATAAAAAGCTGATTCATAATTCAACCCTCCTCGCAAGTTTTATAGCAGATAACATCATTAAAATCATTAAGGAGAATAGGAACACGAGAAGCACCATGTAATCTGTGCTTAACTTTTCAAATGCCAAACTTAAGCCTTGAACTTTTAAATTGGATGTTGCGAAGTTGTAGTAGAAGTAAGAGGTTATTGCAAATACTATTATAACTGGAGCAATCCAAGCTATACTTACTTTCTTCGTAGGAACTGATCTGTAAGTTGCTGCGATTGCAATCGTTATCATACCAACTGCACCAACGAAAACAAATGCAATCAAAACAACTACTTGCTGAACGTTATAAACTGCGTAAATCGCTGCAATCAAAAGCATCGTTACAGACATATATATGGCTGCGTATAGATTATCCCTCGTTAACAAAACGCCAATCGCAGACAAAACTGCAAAAACACTAGCTACTGCAATTATCAGTGTAGCGGTATCCATGAATTGAAGTTGACCTTTTTCTAATAAATTTTACTAAATCGTTCAAATTACGTTTGCAATTTATAACGATTTTTTAGATTCTTTGCACTTAACGAATTCGTACATGAATATTCCAGCAGCAACTGACAAGTTCAAACTCTCCACCTTTCCATAGCACGGTATTTTCACGATTACATCGCACTGATTCTTTAAAGGCTTTGAAATACCTTTGTCTTCTCCACCTATCACTATTACAACTGGTGGTGTAAAATCTACATTGAATATTAACTCTTTTCCGTCTAAGTCTGCTCCAATTATGTAAAATCCATACTTCTTGAGTTTTTTCGCTACACTTGCGAGGTTTTCTTCTCTTGCGATATCTATGTGCATCGCTGCACCAGCAGAAACTTTTACAACCGTTTCGTTTACTTGGGCTGATCTCCTCTTTGGAATTATCACTCCAGAGCATCCGAAGAATTCGGCAGTTCTTATGCAAGCACCTAAGTTGTGTGGATCGTTTACGTTGTCTAATATCAAGATAAATCCGTTTTCCTTTAGAGCTTTCTCTATTAGTTCATCTACTTCAACGTATTTTATTGGGGAGACATCTGCAGCAATCTTCTCGTTATTCGGAAGTTTATCAACGCTGTAAATTGGTATTCCCTTCTTCTTTGCTTTACTCAAAAGTCTGATTATCTTTGGATTTTCAGTTTTGACTACGTAAATCTTGTTAACCTTTCCAGCCTTCAAGGCTTCGGCAACGCTGTTAAAACCGTAAACCTTCATATCTGTCGCTCCGCCAACCGACCCGAGATCATGCTTATCACTCGGGCGTGAGAGGCGGAGCAATATAATCTTATCGCTAGGGGATATAAAGCTTATCTTAACTATTAATAATTTTAGATAGTTTTATCGATTGCCATGTAATTGCTTAACTATGAAGACTATCGGCTTAATAGGTGGGACGAGTTGGGAATCTACGCTCGAATACTACAGAATTATAAACGAGCTTGTTAGAGATAGGCTTGGAGGATTTCATTCGGCGAAGATATTGCTTTATTCTGTCGATTTCGATGAGTTCGTTAAACTTATGAACGATGGAAGGTGGAATGAAATCGCTGATAGATTAATAGAGATAGCAACTAAATTAGAGAGATGTGGAGCTGAACTTTTGCTGATTTGTACAAATACGATGCATAGAGTTGCAGATGAAGTTCAAAAGGTTATTAGTATTCCACTTGTGAATATCATAGACGTAACAGCTGAAAAGATTAAAGAAAAAGGCTTGAAGAGGGTTGGATTACTCGGAACGAAGTTTACAATGGAAGATGAATTCTACAAAAATAGGCTTAAATCTCATGGGATCGATGTTGTTATTCCAGAAGATGATGAGAGGGATTTCGTTCACAATGTTATAATGAAAGAGTTATGCTTTGGAATCGTGAAAGAATCTTCAAAGGATAAATTTAGAGAAATTATAGAGAAGTTGATATCAAATGGGGCTGAGGGGATTGTCTTAGGTTGCACTGAAATACCACTTCTAATAAAACAAGAGGATTGTAATGTTCCACTATTCGATACTACAAGAATTCACGCCGAAGCGGCTGTTGAATACGCTTTGAGAGATTAAATCTCATATTTATAATTAGTTAAATTATAATCTTTATTATAATCTTTTAAAATAAATAGATTTTTGCATAATTTTTCAGTATGTCATATTGAGATATACTCATAATAATCTCATCAAATTTTAAGGGTGAATATGCGATTAAGTTGTCTTATTATCAAGTCTGTGTTAATTGTTTTTAATCTCCAGTTATCCCGTGAATTTAGTGCAAACAGCAGATCTTTTAGCCAATTTTTCGTCTTTTTGTTCATCTAACTCTCTCAAGGTTCGAGGATAATCTTTTTGTCATACTTTTAAAATTTCGGTATGACGTAATATTTTCTCAGAAAAGTTTCTAAAGTCTTACTCTTAAAAAAATAATATAAAAATAATATAAAAATAATTAAACACTTTAGTTAGAATCCTATACCAGACCAGAGCTTAATCTAATATTTTCATTCAAGAACAAGGCAATTGATTCCCTAATCTAATAAACCCTAATCTAATAAATTAATCCTAATTCAAACGCCGGGGCTGGGATTCGAACCCAGGAGCCCCGAAGGGCAGGGGATCTCGAGTCCCCCGCAGTGCCACTCTGCAACCCCGGCTTTGTAAAATATTTTTAATTTCGGCTTTATAGTATTTTTGGATGGATATTGGATTTTGCGAGAGATGCGGGTACTTTGAGGGAAGATGTGAATGTGGAAAGGGTAGAGTTTTGCTCAAATCGGAAATTAGAGTAAAGGTTAGCAAGTTTCTAAGTGGTTTGCTTAGACATTTTCCTCACAGCTTTGGATTAAAGATCGATGAAAACGGTTGGGCCAATTTAAGTGAAGTTGAAAGAATACTAAAAGAGAGATATGGAATTGGAAGGCTAGAAA
>Ga0190369_1000010_pt1 | contig 29751 bp, 36 predicted proteins | sample 4872181213_MG_FD_165051 | JGI IMG/M metagenome (GOLD analysis project Ga0190369, IMG submission 165051) | Hydrothermal vent microbial mat bacterial communities from Southern Trench, Guaymas Basin, Mexico - 4872-18-12-13_MG | ecosystem: Environmental > Aquatic > Marine > Hydrothermal vents >... | reverse complement strand
ATAACATTAAGATTTTAGTAATTTACGCACTTGATAGACTAGGACGATCATTCTACGACATCTTCGAAACATTGAAAAAACTAGAATTCGAGTATGGAATACAGGTAATTAGCATACGTGAAGAATTCCTACAAACACTTGACCCTAGAATACGTGCATTAATATTGTCTATATTGTCTTGGGCTTCCTGGTACGAAAGATTTCTCATACGAGAAAGAACTAGATTAGCAATGCAAAAAGCTAGGGAAAAGTTGAAACGAGTCGAGTTAACACCAGAGCAGGAAGAATTGATAATACTTGCTTATAAATCAGGTAAATCAATTAGGAAAATTGCACAAGCAATGAAAATATCCGAGTTCAAGGTAAGGCAAGTACTTGTAAAACATGGATTACTAACAATACCTGAAGACACATGCCCAAAGTGTTTCCACAAAATGAAATTCGATGATCAATACCAAACACTATACTGTCCAAACTGTGGATATTTAAAAATGAAGACCATCTAGTTTCGAAACTATTCTAGTTTTACTCTAACGGTTTTACAACTTGGTGAATTCATTGGTTTTAAACCAAGTCTTTTCAATTTTTCAACGAGGTGTACAAGTTTTAGAAAAGTAACGTAATTTAACACAGGTGTTTCACATAGACAAAACTCATTACCCCAGATAATTAAAACAGGTGCAATAATTCGATCCTCGTACTCTTTTAAATACACGTGAATAATTTCGTCTTTACCTCTAGTTACAACCTCTGGTACAAAACCTTCCTCAGTAATTATCGCATATAATTTAACTTGATTAACTTTCTTACTCATAGACATGTATATTCATACAAAATCGACACAAAAAATTTACAAACATTACCCTAAGTGAGACACAAAACCTCACACATGGAAAAACAAGAAAAAAGAAACTGAAACTTGGGTAACCCCCCTTTTCCAAGTTCGTTGGTGTTTATTTTTGTGTATTGTTTTCTATTAAGTTTTAAGATTAGTTATGTGGGTTAGTTTTTGTGGAGAATGTTGTTGGTTATGTTAGAGTTAGTGTTGAGGATGAACGACCTGAAAATCAAATAATTGCTATTCAAGATTTTTGTAAAAGTAGAGACTATAATTTAGTAGAGATATTTCAAGATGTTGGTATTAGTGGTGCTAAACCATGTCTTGAAAGACCTGGTTTTAAGAAAATGATTGAATTTTGTGAAAAAACAAGAATAAAAACAATTATTGTCTTTGACATTACTAGACTTGGAAGAGATCTTTACGACTTAATCTTAATAATGAAATGGTTTCAAGAACATAATTACAAAGTAATTTTCATCAAACACCCTGACTTATCAATTGGAGTTTATCAAACATCATCGCCTTTAGAAAAAATGAGCAAAGACGTCATACTCATAATGTATTCACTATATGCTCAACTTGAACGTACATACATTTCTGAACGTACAAAACAAGGACTTGAAAGAGCTAAAAGAGAAGGAAAACAAATTGGAAGACCTCCAAAAATAAGACTTGATGAACTTAAGGAAAAATTACAACAATTATTATGTGTAGAGAAATTGAGTAAATATGAAGTAGCTAGGAAATTAAACATAAACATATCACAAGTTTACTATTGGATCAAAAAATTAAAAATCAAATGTTGAATGTTGGAAAGAACTTGTACAAAAAGGGCATAAGGTAGTTATTTTAGCAATTTGGCATGGTCAATACAGTACAGACATATTCCTAATATACCCAGAATTAAAACAATAAATTTCACCAACTTACTCCCCGCAAGTACATTAATGTATAAAAATTTTATTTTATGTATATGGTATGTAAGATTTTATTTAAGGTATTTTTTGAGGAATTGTGTTAATTCGTTAATGTGTATGAAATATCTTTCTTTTCTATTGTTGAATATTAATAACATTGATGGATAGATCGCTCTTTTACTATGTAATCTACCTCCTTCAATTACAACTAAGGTTGCTTTACATTCCTCATGCGCTTTAATAAACCATTTCGTAGATGGATCAAAAGGTAAAAGCATAACTATTAGTTTACCTTTCTTAGCTTCTTCACATGCCTTATCAATGAATGGTTTTTTCTTACTAAAAGGCGGATTACAATATGCTTTATTTGGTAATTCTTCTTTAAGAAAATCAAATTGATTAGGATCAATACAAACATCTACAAAACCAAGTTCATTAATAAAATCATAAAACCATTTAGGCGTAGGTGCGTTATCTTTTTCACGTTTGCCAATGAATACCTTTCTCTTAGTAAACTTAGATTGGTAATTAGATATTACTTCAATTTCAACATATTGACCATTGTATTTCTCTAGGGATTTCCTCTTAATGTTGATGTATCCATAAATTTTATCTTTAACTTTCTTTTCATAAACCATTACATTTTCAATAACTTCACTACCATTAATAATTAATGTAACAACTTTCCCAATAAAAGGTATTAAATCTTTTCTAGCAGTTGCAATTTCATTATTAAAAACTTTCGTTACAAATTTTAATTTCACAGTTTCCGAAAAATTTCGGAAACATTTAAATTTTTCTTCAGTTTTCTCAAAATACAAAATTGAATAGAGATTCATTAAATACATTATTGAGTAGTTTTATACAGATTGAACATTGATATTTCTCATGTATATGTGAGAAAGGTTTGTTAATCGATACTTTTTTATTTAATCATTTCTCATGTATATGTGAGAAATATGAAGTTTATAGTACATGTTAGAAATAGAATAATTGATATTCAAAGTATTGAATTAACAAACATGATTGGTAAGTATGTGGATATTTACTTAAATGGAAAGAAACTTAATAAAGAACCAATAGCTGTCAGGGAATTTAAAAAGGTTATAAATGGTAAAGAATATGTATATGGACGTGTCAAGGTATATTCAATACCTTTACAAGATGGTTTTTACGAGATTGAAATTAGACCTCATATTGAAAATGATATATTTTATAAACTTGTTTATGGTAAATTCATATCAGCTAAATACTTTAGTGAATTAACTAAATCGTTATGTCTTGAAGAAAAGATTGAACTTAGTCATAAGATTATAGAAGAAGCAATTAGAATAACTAAAATGCATTGTAAAGATCCGAAGTTTTCAGTTGCTTACAGCGGTGGTAAAGCATCAACAGTAGTTCTTGATCTTGTACTACATCATTTACCACATGATGAACCGTATGTAGTTTACTGTGATACGGGTAATGAATTTCCAGAAAATATAAAATACGTAATTGAAATTTGTAAAAAATATTTCAAAATTAAGAATTTAGTAATTGTAAAATCTAGAATATTACCTTTTCAATTATGGAAACGATTTGGATTTCCTCCACCTTCAAGGTTTAGATATTTTGAACCAATATGTTGTAAGATTCTGAAAAAATTACCAAATGCATTAGTTATTAAGAAATTTGATATTGATTGTGAATTCCTGGGACTACAGATATTTGAATCACGTGCCAGGTTAGCAACTTTGGATAGACTCGGACTAATACATGAAACTAGTTTCATAGGAAGGATAAATCTTAGTAAATGGTTCTATAGAGTGATGCCAATTGCATTTTGGTTAAATGAAGATATTTGGATTTACTTGGAAAAAAGGAAAATACCTATTAATCCAGTTTATGAAAAGTATGGAATTGATAGACAAGGTTGTATATTTTGTACAAATACTCTTAATTGGGAAAAGAAGATTAAACATATATGTACTGTAATGGGTAAGCCAGAGATGTTTAATAAATTCATGGAATTATACAGGAAATGGGGTATACAAAAGAAAAAACAAATCTCAATTAATCAAGTATTGAAAACGTTTGGATATACAAAACCTGAAGATATCGTAATAATTAAAAGAGTATAAAAATAGATAATCTATATTGACTATTGAGGAGTTGTTACAGATTGAAAGTGAGAGAGAATTACGTGTAGTTATTGCACTTATGAAGTGAAGAAGGTGAATAGAAAGTAAATGATAAAACTATGAAAAATTATAGGGTATGGATAAGAGAAAGAAAGAAGTTTTAAGGAAGAGAAAGAAGGTTATGTATTGTTTTCGTAAAGTTCTGTATCTATATAATTCATAACATAGTCATAAAATATTTTCCATGTTTTACCACATTTATTACATCTACATTTTAAATAAATTACAATACCATTGGTTGTAACAGATGCTGAAACATTTCTAGAACCACATCTAGGACATTCAATGTCCATGAATGTATTTGTCATTTCTTACCCCCGTTATAAACTCCGTAACGGGGGTTTATAAAGTTTTCTCCAGGGGTAATTGAATAATAAGTTTTTGACAATTTGCATTAGTTGAAAGTTTAATCCAAACCTTATAGGCTTCTATCCAAACCTTTTCAATCCTGGTTTTTACTTCATTTCCTTTATCATCTATGCAAATTACGGGAGAATTAGAAATTAATTGCATTAGTTCATAAACAGTGTTGATAGTTGATTGAATGTAAAATTTACTATCTTGAGTTTTTTTGATATTAATTTCAAGATTCATAGTTATTCACAGAGATTATTTTCGTAATTTACCTATGAGTTTGTAAAATTCATCATGAATTTTACAATATAGTTCATATTTTTCCTGATTGAATTTACGTCTATTAGGTGAATTTGGATCATAATCATATATTATATGATCAAATGAATACCTGTAATGTAACCATTTAGTATTGTAACAACAAATTGTGTATGTTTCATCATTGCATTTAAATTTAATACATTTCAAGAATTTGACAAATCGTCCAATATCGGGATTGTAATGAGTATCCCACTCCAATTTAATAATTTTACAACCAACATTTTCAATAGCTTTCAGTAATTTATCAAATTCTGAAACATGAACAGTCAGGGTATAAATATCGTAAAATACCATACCTATTCACACATTCCAATGTTTATGTCAATTATCTTTCCTGTATCGAAAACAAATTTGATACAAATTTGTAAATTATTATCTTCATCAAATCCACATATTTCGTCATATAAAATTCTGGTTTTCTGCTTACCGTCAAATGGATCGTAATATGTTTCTTCAGGTATATAACGCTTCAATTCTAAATCATTCCAAAAGTCAATAATTTCAACATTGTCAAGTAATTCATTTAGTTTTTTAGATTCATACTCAGTTAATGTTTCATGTAGTACATTACGTCCAAATGCAATTACTCCATCCTCATACTCCTCCCAAATACGATACGGTACAAATATTAGTACCTCTATTGGATTATCATTTTCATCGTATTGAATTGCGTAATATACAGTATTTACATCAACATCAATTACGTATATGTGAATATTTTCACGTTCAACAGAAGATACTGATTTTAAATGTTTAATCTCTAGGATTTTGATTTGAGTTTGGTTTAACATACTGAGATATATGTTCTAAAGTATAAAAATAAATCTTGAAAATTAAAAAACACATATAGTGAATACACTAACTGTATTCAACACTTAATACCATATACATAATCAAATTACCTAATTTTATAGCTTTTGAGAAAAAAGAAAAATGTAAGATAATTTATCCAGAATCTATATTATTTTTAGTTCTATAAGTTCAACTTCTTTTTCATTACTTTCTACATGAGTAATATATTTTGAACCTTTAGCTATACCGAATGCACATGCTAAATCAATTGTTAATTCATGTAAATTAGTGTATAATGAATTACTAATAGCTTTATAAATAAGATCAATTCTAGACCTTACCAATTCAATAACTTTTTCAATACTAACTTCATTAAATAGTTCTTTCAGTATGTTTAAATTTATGAATATTTTCAATACACCATTACAATATTTCAACAGTATTTTAAAATCAACATGTTCAACATCAACATCATGAATTTTCCACATAATTAATTGTGGATTTACAATATGAAGTTCAAGAATTTGAATATGCAACACCATCAATAACTAATTAACAATATCATATATTAAGTTTGAAATAATCAATTACAAAATCTTAAAATGAACCAACTGTATAACCAAAATCTAGCATTTTGATAGTGAAGGAAAATTTATAAATCAAACATCACTAACCATAACGAAAAGTGAATGAAATTAAAAATAACTAAATTTCAATTTTCCTCACCTTCTCAAAAATTTCATTGATTGATGAATTTATTATTGTTTCATCTTTGAGTTTAATCTTAACTTCAACATAACCTTTAGCTAATAACTTCAATTTTTCCTTAACTTCACAGAGTTTTTCTTCAACATGTTTCAACTTATCAACAAGTTTATTAATTTGTTTAATTTCAGGGTCGAAATGAAATTCTAATATTTTCTCAATACAAATATGAATAACATTATCACTGTATTTACTACAAATATCTTCTATAAATTGTTGAATACGATTTTTAACAACGTTATCTAGTTCTTCAATTTTACGTTCAATACTATGTCTAATTAATTTAATCTCAAGTTCTAAACCATGAACTACATAATCAATGAATAAGTAGCGGTATGACTGTGGTATTTTACAAAATTCACATAATACATTTCTGAAGTATTCATCAATGTTAATATTCATGAAATTAATACTTAATTTCGTAATCACATCATCAATTTTACAATTCCATCTCTTAAATAATTCCTTTATAGTATTTATTTTAAATTCTGTAACATTCGAAACAAAGTATTTACTAGTTTCAACACTATGAATAATTAATGTGTCTTTAAATTCATCAGATTTTAAAATTCTCAAAAACTCAATTAACTGACTAGTTGAAAAACGTGAAAAATCGATACTATGGATATTCTCCAAAAACTCTAAGAGTTTCTTAATTAAGATCTTTGTCTTCATTTTAATTTACTTAGAATTTCATTAATACATTCATTAATTATCTTAATGATATTGATTTTAGTTTTCTCAGACTCAAAATTAATATACCGTTCCCATGAACGTAGATTTGGCAAATATCTCTTTCCATATTCAACCTCAACTTCTTTTTCAACAGATTCAAACTCAGTTCTAACAATAACTTTACAAATTTGTTTTACTTCAGGTCTCAAAGTTGGTCTTACTTCAATTTCAATGTTGTTAATTTTAACTTTAGTTCTTTCTTTCAACTTTTCATAAATCTCTTTAGTATTAACATTTTTCAATTCCTCCATTAGTCTCTGTTTTTTCTCCTCAATTTGTTTCTTAATTTCATGTCTCTTCATTTCATTTTCAATTTCTTTAATTTTTTCTCGAAGTTCATCATGTTTTTTAACTAATTGCCAGAACTTCTCTTGGTATTCAACATATTGTTTGTAAATTGCAACAATAAAGTTAATTTGTTTTTGTTCAATTCCCAATTTCTTTAAGATTTTAATAAACCTTGAAAATTCATATTCGTCAAATAACCTCGGTTTGAAAAATACTCGTTTCTTGGAATCTATGTAAAGAATTATGTTTTCAGCATGTAATGGTGTATATACTTTACCATGCCCTTTATGTACATAACTTTCATGAGTTTGTAAAATGACAACAATTTCATTATCAACAGTTTTAAAAACATGTAAATAATATGTAACTGCATGTTTTTTACTTAACCTTACACGGTTAAGTGAATATTTGTAATAGAAAGCATCAACTTCTTTACCACCTATTTGTACTTTGACATTTGGACAATTTCCTTCAGGACATTTAAGACGGTAAAAAATATCGTACTGAATAATCTCAAATTTTAGGTTACGTAGCTTATTTTCTACTTCATCAAGATAGGTAAGTAATTTCGAATATTGAGTTTTGAGATTTTGAATTTCTGATTCGACTTTTTGAAGTTCAAGAAGGGGATTCATCAAGAATATCCTATGTGAAATCATATAAATGTTAAAACATTTAAAACAACATGTTGCATATGTAGAATTCGTAATCTAAAGGATTAGAATTTTGTACATATGATTTATTTTGTAAATTGCTTTACTGTTCTTAGAACATTTTATTCTAACATATTTAACATGTATTAATAGTTTAAGAATATTTTCAAGACTAGGTTTAAGTAAATGAATAAATTTAATACATGAAAAGAAGAAAAAAGATTAAGTAATTAAGTTAGTTTTTAGTTTCCAATTAATATCCTTAACCAATTACCGATAGTGACTAAATCAATTGGATTAATTTTACCTTTTATTGGATAAGCAAAATATGCTAATTGTAACAATCTCCATAAACTTACAGCTTTTGAAATTGAAATGTTGATATAATTAGCTAATAAATCAATTATAGCAATATTGTATTTAATTGACAAAATGTTAAATTTTGTACTGAGTTTAATCATGGAGAATATTCTTTTTAAACAATTAATAAGTTTTAAAATGAATCAAAAGTCATTTTAATCAAGTATTATCAGTACTTCATTTCTATTTAATTGTTGTTTTATGTAAAGTAACTTCATGCATGTTGTTACGTATTTTTGTCTAAACTTAATAAATTTGTTATAAAGTAACAAAGCTATTGAATGTTTTTGTGCATAGATATGCCAAAGTTTGTAAAGTTCATAATTATCGAATTTTCTAACTCTACACTTAAGTACTTGTACATTACTACAATATTTTCGTATTTTATCAATAGATTCTCTAAGTAATGAACATATTTTTCTATATCCACAGAATGAACATAGTAAATAATCAACCTTTGTTGAAATTAAATCAATTAAATTGTGTTTTTCAAGAATTACATAATCAATATCAACATTTTTAATACATGTACTTAACCTTTTTTCAATACCAAGTAATTTATAAATATCTTCTTTTCTTAAGACATCAACATCAATGTATGTAAATGGTTTTACATCAATTTGTTCAATATTTATTTCATTGTTAGTAAATAACATACCAACTTTAATTATGAAATTCCTAACAGGATGTTCAAATACTATACCTAACTTACTCAATGTTTTGTAAATATTTATACTACATGCTTCAGGACTGTAAACTAAATCATGTGGATACTTACATGGTTTACCAAATGTGTAATTACATACATCACATTTTGTACAACCACCACCTGTTTTAAATAAGAAACCATTTACATTCTTTTGAATTCTATACATGGTATTCATTGTTGTTTTTCTACAATAACTTTCAAGAAGTAAAACACGTCTACTTAATTCAATATGTAGTTTTTCATATTTGCCAAATTTTACTTTATGGTAAAGTTCTGGAAAATAGAAAATTATTAAATAAATATTCCTATATTTTTCAAGTTTTTTAAACAAAGTATCAATTTTAAAACCACCAATTGGTGGACATGACCAAGTTTTGTTAAATTGACTACAGTAAATACATGCTATTCTAGTAAGTGGATCAATAACAAGATCTTCATGGCTTAACTTAACAATTGTTAATAGATTATTCATAGTTTAAGATTGAACATAAGATATCTCTTTTCTTATCGAAAATATTTTCATTAGTTAATTTCTGTACAAGACATTTACTATCACAAATACCTTTAATAAACCAAATACATTCACGACATTTTTCACTAATCATTTCCTCCCTAAGTCTTAAATATTCTTCAAATCCATTAGTACCAAATACATCATGTAATTTAGTAATTTCAGTTAAGTTACATATCTTAAGTTTTTCAATCCCTTTAGCACCTACACATGGGTAAATCGATAAGTCAGGAGTTATACAAATATGTTCAACACCACCAACACATTTAAAACCTAGTTTAATATTTGGATTACTCATTATCTTCTCAGTAACTGTAACAGGTCTAAGAAGGAAAAACCAATTAATTGGACAACCAAACCTAAGTACTACATTCTTATTATAGTCAAGTAAGTACCATTCAAGTTTTCTAAAAAACTCAAACCAGTCTTTTTCACTTAATGTAAGTTCATTCCAATACTTAACTGCTCTACCATGTTTAACAAGTCTTAAAAATGAAACATACTTAATGCCATAGGTTTCGGCGAATTCTACTATATTTGGAAAATCAAGATAGTTAATTCTAGTTATTAAGAAATGTATACCAAGTGGTACTTCATATTCAAGAAGTATACACATATTTCTTAAAATAGTGTTTAAGTAATTAATTAAGAGATTGTAAATTCTGTCTTTACCAATGAAATTAATGGTAATGTCATTTCTAATAAACATCTTCATTTTATGTAAATCAAGTGTATTAAGTGGAAAATGAATTTCAACAAGTTCATTACCTTTAATTATTAACTTAAGTATTTCACTGTATTTACTTTGAAAAAATGTTAAATCATTAACGTATAAGTTAGTGAAAATCTTAACTCTAACACCATGTTCTAAAAATTCACTTAATGCTAGTTCTAGTTGTTTAGGTGTTGTAAATGGTTCACCACCAGATATTTCAACTTCATTAACATTAAGATCAATAAGATCCTTAATAACACTCTTAAGCACTTCCTCACTAATAACCAACTTCCTGTTGCTAAGGTATGGGATTGAGTTTGCTGAACAATAATTACATAAACACCAAGTACATGAATTATTAAGTTCAATAATTACTGACTTAAGCTTCATTAAATAACCTACTTAAGAATAATTTATAAATTAAACATTAGCTGAAAAATTATGAAAGTTAGTGATTTTGTAAATCTTGAGAAAATTCGTAAACTTACAGGTATTGATATTCAAGATGTTGAAATTATTTTACAAAAGAAAGTTTATAATTGCGCACGTCCAATTGGATTTGAAAATTGTGTAACAATTAGAAAAGGAGATATATGGGAAGAAAAAGTTTGTGGTTTAATTAAATTAACAGGTATTAAAATTGATGAAGATTTTTGGAAAACAGTGTTGAATAAAGTTGGTGATAAAGGAATAAAGTTAATAATTGCACATGAATTAATTGAATATGCATTTGAAAAGAAAGGACTTTTAGAAAATTCTCCTGAGTTAATACATAAAAGTCATGATCTTGCAATTAAATACCAATGTGAAATAGCTGAATTATCATTAAATGAATGTATTAAAATATATAAAGAACTTGAAAAAATTGGAAAAGAAGTAAAATGTATATAATTTAAAGAACTTTATTTAGTAAATAATTTATTTCGTAATTGAGTAAAGATATTATATCCATATTCTGTAATTACTTTGAAACTACAAATTTTTGAGAAAAATACTTTCCAAACCTCATTAAATCTTAATTTATTCTCAATTCTATCAATTAATTTGTCCACCTTACTAAAAACTACATAATCAACAACGGTTTCTCCACATTTTGAACATTTATAAACAGTGAAATATTTTCTTTCCTTTCTTTTACAAACTCTAACGTCTCTTGAATTAAACCAAGATTCACTTTCACCAAAATAACTAGATCTATATTCATCCCATTCAATACAAATTTCATAGTAATCTTCTTCAATTCTATAATCATGTACTATTCCACATTTAGAACAGAATTTCAATCCTTTTTCTCTAACCCATTTAGTCCAAATTTCTTCATACTTCCTCACTAATTCAATTTCCTTAATTAAATCTCTTAAAAATTCAATGACTTTATCTTTTTCTTTCTTCATCTCTAAAATTCTTAATAAAATTGGTATCCAAGATTTGATACTTTCTAAAAATCTAACCTCTACGTTATTCTTTTTAGCGAATTCTTCAACCTCATTTACAAACTTAATCAATTTCTCAATATCTTTTTCATTTGTTAAATATGGTAATGGCTCATTTTCCTCTAATTCAATTTCTTTAATTGTGATTTTCTTAATTTCAAACCTTCCACATTTTCTACATTTAATTTTCTCATATTTATTGAGAGCAAAACCTCTCTCAGTAGTATTAACTTCATACCATTCGTACTCAGTTTCAAATTCACATTTATGCAATTTTACTCTACACCATTTCTCGGTATTATAAACAATTTCGCAAAGATAATAATCCTGGTAGTCAAAACTATCAACAATAAAATCTCTTCTAGGTAATGGTTTTGGTTCAAAATCAATAGGAAACGCAATTTTACCTCTAAGTTCCTTTGGTTCAATAATTTTTAGAATATAACGAGATTTGTTTTTCTTGTCAGGAATTGGAATACATTTAACAAGCATTGTATATTCTACTCAGTTCATATGCTTAAACCTTAAATCATAGAATTCAATAACCCATGTATGTCATGTTTGTAGTCCTATTTCTATACATATTTTCTTTTTGTCTTTATTTACTTCATTTATACATATTTTCTATTCTCATTTCTATTTCTACTTTTTTCAACATATTTAAGTAATTCACGTCCTTCATTAGCATATTGAATAAATTTATCAAATTTTCTAATCTTAATAATACTACCTTTAATTTCAATAACTGAAGAATCTTGCATTAAGTCAAAAATAATATCCTTAATATCCCTAACTATCTTTATGTTATCGAAATATTTTAGAAAATTCATAAATGATTGAATATCTATTTCAAGTTTCTTAACTAATTGATAGAATTTGTATAGGTAATAAAATGTTATTTTCCAAAACACTATATGATTTGTTTTAAATACTTTCTTAAATATCTAACGTATGATACTTAACTTCGAGAATGAGAGAAAGAAAATACTTAAAATATTAACAATACTTAGTACAATTACAATAATTATTGTCTTTTTAACATTTCATATTGAATTTACAGTAAATGATTTTATCATGTTACTAATGTTGTTAATTTCTGTAGTTTGTTTACATGAGGGTTTACATTTAGTAGCATTTTCAATATTTAAAATACCATTTAGATTTGTATTTTTGAAAAATACTCTATGTCTTGCTCTTTTTCCAAATAAACCAATAACATATAATCAATTACTAATCATAGATTTATTACCACAAATAATAACAGTTATATTAGCAATACTTTACCTAGCATTTAACCATATCATATTTTTAATAACATTAATTACACATTTACTTGCAAGTTGTTCAGATTTCTTCTATGTTGTAAAATTAAGAAAATACAGGAATTACATGTTTAAATGTGTAGAAAATGGAATTTTACTAATTAAAAACAGTTAAATAACTACCAAACCATCCCATCTAAGTACAACAACACCAACAACAGTTCTTTTTCTTTTAATTCTTCTTGGTTTAACATAAAAAACCTCTATCTTCTTTTCATGATCTTCTTTATGTGTATTTACCATATTCACACAACATGTGTATAATCCATAGGTTTTTAAAAATTAACTAAATCGAATAAACAATACAGTAATGATTTTTATGTAAATTGTTATTAATTTAATTAACAATTGATACATGAAATTTACATGTTTTAATTCATAATTGATTTATAAATAAAATAGATATAGTGAATTCAATGATTGACATATTAAATCTAGTAAAAATCTTACCACCACAGCAAATGAGTCAATTCCTACATGAATTACTTAATGAGTTTAAAAATCCTTTAGAATTTAGGATGAAATATGGTGAAGAGATTAAAAAGTATGTACAAATTGAAGGTATTGGATTAAAACCAATTGCTGTTACTCTTGGTGGTTTAATGAGTATTGCAGGTGCTGTAGTATCATGTTGTTTATTTGATTCAATAAGATACATTATTACAAGTATAGAAGTAAAAGAAGGTAAAGGAGCTTTTGAATTATCTAATAAATATCTTAAAGTATTTGAAGAAAATGGTTTTGAAATAATTATTATTAACTTTAACGATTTACCAAAATATAACGAAGCTGAAACGTTATTCAATATTATGAAACAAGGAGCAATAATTGTACAAGGAGTTAGTGTTGAATTAGCAATTTGGTTTGGTAGAAATGCAGGTATTGGAAGATTAATAATATATAGACCACTTAAAGACAAAGTAATTCTAAAATATGTCTAAGGTGATGTACATGAAATTTATTTCTCCAAATTCTCATGAATTTAGGGAATTATTGTATGAAAGACTTAAACAAATTATTATTGGTTTAAAAGAAGGTTTGTACACAATAAATGACTTGTTTTATATTCTAAATGCTGAGTATAGACTAGGTTCATTAACTAAAGAACAAGTAACTAAGTTATTGCAATCACCAAGTATTAAGACTTTAGATGAAGTTTTTGGTAAGGAAGTAGTTTATAAAATTAATGATCTTACACTTCCTGAACCACCATGTTTAGTAGTTACTACTACTCGTGAAGAAGCAATTAAATTACTAAATCAATACTCGATATTAACACCATTTACATCAAGAGATAGAATTGAGTATACTGTAGTTAGTGTATTTAAAGCAATTAGTTTATTAGTAACTTCAGGAAAAATTGTTAATTACATTGTTATTCCAAATATTAATCAATTTCTTAGAAATTACAGATTTACAAATGCTCTCAAGTGCTTAGTTATTTTATGTAGATTTGCAAATATTTCAATAATTTCAAAACCAATAATACAATTAACAACAGAGAGAAAACAAATTGAAGGATTTATAACAAAAATTGATCTTTTTGATGAAGATTCAACACTTGTAATTACATTAGATACTGAAATATCAAGTGATTTTAGACCAGCAATTAGAGAATTTATTGAAAGACATGGTATATCAGATGATTTAGTTAAACAAATTACAGGAAGGACAAGATATGATTTTGAATTATCAAGTGAATGGTATTTATTTGGTAAAGAAAAACATGAATTTAATAAACAAATTTACGATACAGCACTTAAGCTAGGATTTGACAAAACTACAGCTAGAAAAATAGCTTCTTGGAAAGTAGAATCTATAAATGACATTGTTAGATTACTTAAAGATTTACAATACCAATTTAGAGATCGTGAATATTTTATCAATAACGTTATACCAAAGATTTGCATGATTTTTAATCAAAAACCTGAAGTAATTACACAACTTTTAGAACTACTTTAAAACATACTTAATTTCAATCTCGATCTTAATCTTATTAAAATCATTGTAATAAAATGTTTTTACTTTTTCAACTAGTTTTTCAATATCTTCAATTTTTTCAATAGTAATTCTTTCTGAAAATATTTTCATATTTATCAATTTCTAAAAAATTAATAAATTACTTTCGATAAACTATAGAAAATACTGTGTATACAAACATATTTCACGTTTTAAAAGTTTTTTAGAAATAGTATATTGTGTATGGTTTAGAAGTTAGTGAAATTGAAGAACTTTATAATTCACCTGGATTTAAAATAATTTACAATAATACTCTTAAGAAAGCTTTCATTACAATAAGTAGTAAAGTATCTAATAAAACGAAAAGTTTTGTACTTATGTTACTTAAAATGGTTTATAACAATGATAGTATTATTAATGAGTTTTTACATAGGTTAAGAATTGAGAAAAAAGTAACAATTGGTATTGATATTGATAAAGAATTACTTATTGATTTAATTGATAAGTACTTAGGATCATGTACATGTATCCCAGTTATAGTTGAAGAATTACTTAACAAACTTTATGAACATCTTGATAAGAATAGAAATATTGAATCAGCTATAAAATATATTTTGAAAAACCTTACGGATATAGGTGTTGAAAAAGTTTTTACACTAACACCTAGAAACGTAATAATCAATATTACGAAAAGAAGTAATGTATGTAAATTCTCATGTTCAATAATTTCAAAAATTATGTCATTTTTTACTAATAAGTTAGATGGTTTTACAATATCTGATATTAAATGTGAATCACTTGAAAAATCATGTATTGTAAATATTCATTTTTCAAAAATTCCTGATTTAATAATATTTCTTAGATGCAATTTACCAATACTTGAAATATTGCATGGACTTCCTGATTGTGAAATTTCTCAATTAAGTCTTTCAAGAATTGAAGTTGGTTATTTACTTCAGTATTTAAAATATTTAGATAGAGATGATGTTAAATGTAATGGTTATTACATAATTTCAACTGATAAGGTTAGAATTCTTAAACCACTATGTAAAATATTGTTAAAGTTCTTTGAATATGGAAAATGTAATTTTAGACAATTAAAAATTTCGTTTAATCAAGTATATACTTTTGATTTAGTTCTTAAGTTTATGTTAAGTAATGATATTCCATTTATTGAAATTAATCTTGAAATTCCAAGTATTGGAATATTTAATAGTGAATCTATTTGGAAAGCATTTTCACCACTTGCTGAATATTGTGAAGAATTTACATATCAATTCTTTAATCCACATTGGATAATCTATACAATGCTTAATGAAGTAAAAAATGGTAAATGTAATAACTTGTTTATATTTGGTGCACGTGGATGTGGTAAAACAATGTCTATAATTAAATACATTATTCAAAATAAACCAAAGAATATTCTATATATTGCCTACATGAATAATTTCTATATTCCAAAACCATTAACTAAACATTATCATGAATTTAGTAAATTAACAGGAGTAGAATTATTGAATAAAATTGCTAATTCAATTAATGGTGAAGATTATGTACTTATTGTAGATGATGTACATTACTTACTAAATAATGCATTAAAAGATTATGAACTTGTTGAATATGTAAAACTATTTTTACAATTATTAAATGAATTAAAGATTAGGAAAGTTTTCGTAAGTGATGAACCATTGAGATACTATGCTAATAAATTTATGAATATTGATTATGAAGTTAGTAAATTACTTAATGAATTTGAACAAAATGAATTTGAAAATTATGTAATTGAAGTTAAGTATAGATTAACAATTGGAGATATTAAATACTTACTAATGCTTTTCAATATTTCAATAGATGATGATGTATTTCCAAAATTTCTTCAATTACTTGAACAAAAAACATTTCTAAATCCAAGACTTGTAATAACAACATTTAAAATATTTAAAAAACATAAAGTAGATAGAATTACAGTAAGTAATTTAGATTATGTAAATTCTTTACTAGAGTATGTTTATCAAAATTATGAACGATTTTTAAATAAAGAATTAATTGTATAGAACATGTGTACTGTTTTTAAAACTGTTGATAAAAAGAAAGAGGTTTGTACACGTGAAAATTGGTTAATACAAAATAAATACACTATTGTTGAGAAAATACTACCATTCATATACCGTGTATGTGATAAAGGTGGTGTACTTCACTACATTTGTTTAATTGAGAAGAAAGGTAATGAATGTGATTTTTGTGGTTTTCAAACATTTAATCTTGTCGATATGTTACGTCATTTAGTTAAGTATCACGGTATTAAAGATAATGAAATTATTCGACAAATATTGAAAAGATTGTCAAAAAATGAATTATCTAAATTAGATTTTATACCAAGTACATTAATTGAAGAAGTAATGAAATTACAAACAGAACATTAACAATACATTACATTAAACGATTTATAGAATATAATTAACCCATGTAGAATATACCCAATGAGTGAGGTTAAAATATCTAAAGTTTTCGAAATAAACAGATTTACAATTAAGGTCTTAAATACAGGACTTATTGTTATTGAGGAAAGACCATATACTGTGAGAAGGAAAATTAAAGTTTATGAACCTGGTAAAGGAATTGTTGAAAAAGAAATTAATGTTCCTGTTTGGAAATATCTATCTAAGCATCCAAAACATGCATTGGCAATACACGTTAATGAGTTTGTTAATGGTGGATTTAAAAAGTTAAGTAAAATCTTGCCGAAGTACGTGATTGAAGAACTTAAAAATATAATTTCCTGATTTTGATTTTGATAAAGAGGGAAAGAAAAATTTTCTTTCTTTTGTTTTTTAGTTTTTAATTTTAGTATCTAATTCCTATTCTTCTTTCTAGTATTTCTTTTACGTATTTATATGCTCCTTTCTTCTTAACTACTTCTCTAATTGCTTCAGCTATTTCATGTGGAATCTTTGCTAATCCACCTGGAACTGCTTCTGATGCTCCCCAACATCTAAGAAGAACCATATCCATTTCTAAGAAATTAATTCTTCCATATTTTTCAACAATTTGTGGAATTCCACCAGCTTCTTCACATCTTCTAATCCAATCTAAAAACTCTTCAGGTGATCTAAATATTAACTTTGGTACTGGCATACCAATCAGTTGTATTTGTCTTAGTTAGCTTTAAAAAATTTCCCCATAATCCAACATCCTGTCTATTAACTAAACTATTAATGATTTATTAACGTTTTAAAAATAGTAAACATATGTCAAATACATTAATTTATAAAACATATGTAATTTACAATCCATTTCTAAATGATTTAAAACCAGTACAAATAACAGTAATGTCGTATTTTGATCCTATGAAATTAAAATTTACTGTTCCTTCAGGAACAGTTATTGCAAATGGTGATGCAATTTCAATACTTAAGTTTGGATATATACAAAATGTAAATACTAAACTACCAAAAGAAATTGAACAAAGTATTGTAAATATGTTCAAACAATTGTATAAAGAAGTAGCTAAAAAAGAAGTTAATGTACTTGTTGGTAAAATTACTAGAAAAGATTGTGAATTTGTATATGTTGAAATTAATAACTCAGGAAATGTAAACATACATGGTAATGTAGTAACTGATTTAGTAGAATTTCTTGATAGTTTCCTAATTATTAAAATTAATGATCTTAAGAAAATACGTCAATTTATTAAGAAAATTTCTATTAAACATTTAAGAGGTAATGTAGAAGTTTAAAATTACTCAATTACAATATCTACATCTCTTTCCCAAACTCTAATAATTATTTTTCCTTTACCATAGACACTACTTTCTTTTCTTGTATATATCACATTCAAGTTTCCATATAATGCACTTGGTGTATATGGAAATGGTTTACCATTTATTCTAACTAAATTATTTTTCATAAGTAATTCACCATTTTCAATTATACACACAGCTTTTTCAAAACCATACTCCTTAACGAATTTACCATTAACTAATTTACAAAAATCTTCAATTTTCTTAAGTAATTCCTTTGGTTTAATTTTATATTGAACGTACGTAAATAATCACCTTGTCTTTATCTTCCATAACAAGTATTTGACTATCAATTGTTTTAAATACAGTTTCTCTAGTTCTAGGGTAATACCTAAGATCAGAACCAATTACATAAACTTTCTTATCTCTTGGTAATTCACGTTCAAAAATTGGTATTCCTGTGTAAAATTTTTTAATTATTAATTTACCATTTCTATTCTCAATTGTTAATATTGGACTAGTTCCATAACCTTTATAAGTAAGTAAACATTTATTATCTTCCTCAACATAGTTATGCATTATTAATTTATCTCTAAGCGCATGACATAAGGTTTTAACAAAAGACACTTTAGATAGATAATTTTTGATTTATAAATTTAATCAATTATTGAAGAAAATGTGGAGATTTTGAGTAAATTAAGAGAATTTATTGCTAATGTTTCATTAAATGTTCTTGATATTATGAATTTTACAGATGAAATAATTAAACAACTTGGTAAATCAATAGGTATTGAATTTGTAATATATGTATCAGATTTAATACGTTGTGTATTAAGAACAGTTATTTCGAGATGGTTAATTAAGCAATTTGGAATTGAACAGTTTAGAAAATGGTATATATCAAGAACATTATCAATAATGGATATTGATGGTATTGTAATTGGGTATTTACTACAGTATGGACTTGAGAAAATTCAAAATGAACTTAAACTTTCAAAAACTGAAAATGCGAAAAGAAAAATAATTAATTTAGATGGTGTTGAATTTGTTATTTCAGGAAAACCTGATTTTGAAATTATTGAAAATGGAATTACAATTCCAGTAGAGATAAAATTTAGTAAGAAAGAAATTGATAAACCAATGCCTTACCATGTTATTCAATGTGGTTTATATGCATGGCTTTACAATGTTAATTACTGTAAATTAATTATTTTTACACCTTTTAAAAACATGGAATTTACAATAAACACATTCAATAATGAATTTGTAAATACATTATTTAGGAAATGGATTTCTAAAGCACCGTTTTGGAAAAATGAATGTTTAAGATGTATTTATTCTGAATTTTGTAGTAATGAACTTAAGACATGTATTAATAAACGTATTAAGAATATTCATGATTTTGTAAATTTTATAAAAAATTTTAATCTTGATATTGAATTATTAAGTTATGAAGATTGAATTTAAAGTCGAAAATGATCAAGATGCTATTAAACTACTTGTTGCATATGTTAAAAAATGTCTATTACTTGGTGGTCTTCCATTAATAAGAACTAGATACGGTGGTATTCCACTTGAAGAAAATGATAAAATTGGAATAATTGCATTATGTTATACACCTTTACTTGCTAAACGAGTTGAAACTCTTGATATTTACGTTGATAAGAAAAGTGAAGATTGGAAATACCTATGGAAACACATAGATACATATTTAGGTGATTGGCGTGAAATAATTGGTAGGTATGGATTTTTAGTTAAGAAAAATCAAGTAGATGAAATACTTGAAAAATATGGAGTAAAGATTTGGTATAAAAGAAAACTTGAATAATTTTTGAAAAAGAACGATTTTTACATTACTTTAAACATTTTTCTACGTTCACTACTTGTTAATACTGCTTTACCTCTTCTGATAAAGATAAGTAATATAATTAAGATAATTGCAATTATTGGTAAAGCAATAAGTACGTATGGCATATATGTTCTTAATTCAGTTTCATAAATCTTAACGTCATTAGCATCATAAACTTCAATTTTTACACTTGTTATAAACTTTGGAATATTGTATGTATATGTTTTTTCTTCATAAGCAGGAATTATAACATAGTCTGAATTTGTTACTATTAATTGACCAAATCTATATACATACCATTTGATTGTAAGTGGTAAATCATAATCATATGGATTACTTATTGTTATTGAGAATTGACCAAGTTTAAGTTCTGTTTTAAATGAAGGTGCTACTGAATATGAAGTAAGTGTTACTGGACTACCATGACTAACATTTGCAATAAATTCTTTAGCTGTACTATTGTAAGTCCAACAAATTGTATAGTTACAAATTGAAATATTTGTTGTATAAAATGCAGTAACGTCAGTACCATTTAGGAATAATCTAATTGGTTTAGTAACGTTTTCAAGAACTATAATACTTCTAGTACCTTTAGGTGCATCTACTGTTACATTACAAATCATTTCAGGTTTTGGCATAATAGAAACATTTAATATAGTTGCATTTACATTACCAACATGTAGAAGAATTTTATGTTTCTCATCATATACACCATGGTAAATAAGTAATTTCAAAGTTTTTGTAATTGCTTTAAGTATAAGTTTTGGTCTACATGAATTAACTTGTAAAACTGTTCCATTTGGTAAAACAATAACAGTCATATTATCTAAACACCAAGGTGTTTCAAGTTTAAGCTCAAATTCAATACCTGGTGTTTCAACTTCAAGCTCTATTTCTGTTTCTTTAGTTAACTTATGTTCAACATGTTTTTTAACTTTAACAAGTGTAGTATTAATATACGTGATTTTACACATTTCACTTTCAGTTAAACAACCTTCACATGTTAAATTCTCAAATTCAGAATATAGATTCTGTACAGTACTATTAGTAATAACTATATTTCCTTCAACATTACTTTCACTAATACTTACATTACTTTCGACAATTGTTAAAATACTTGATTTAATAACTAAATGAGTATGTTTAATATTAATTAATGCACCTCTTAAAATACCACCTTGACCAAGTTCAACATATGCTTCATATGTTCTTAATTTAAGTGGTAATGTATTAACATTTGGTTTAAGTTCAAAACTTAAATGAGCATAGTCAATACCTAGTTTAAATGGTGTATTAGTTGTATCTGTTAAGTTTATTCTAATCCATACATGACCAAGATTATCAACAAAATCTTTCAATGTATTTAATGTTAGGTTTAGAATTACTTTACTTGTTGAATTAAGTGTAGCTATTTGTACAAAACTTCCTGAAGTGTAATTGTAAATACTTACACTAGCTTCTGTATTTGGTAATATACTTGAATTTCCCGCAATTACAAGTTGAATATTTTCAAAATATTGACTATAATTAACGTAATCACTTGGTATTGTAAAATTAATATCTAAAACAGTTATAAACGTACCAGTATTATTATAAGCATCTACAGTTAAATAAACATCATCAAGTGCTTTAACATCATCTAAAATTCCAGTTAAAGTACCTGTAATATTATTTACAGTACTTGGTGATAAACTAAAATTCCAAATATTACAAATTAACCTACCTGTAATATTAACATGTGCTTGTGTAATATTAATTAATGTATCTGGGTATTTACAATATACACTTCCATTTACAAGAATTGATGTTTTATAAATTTCCCATGTTTTATTAAGATATAAATCACCTTGTATAATAGTTGTATAATTTATTTCTGTTGCAAATACTACAGTAAATACTGTACATATCATAATCGCTAATGTTAAAATTTTATTTAACAAACTCACGAATTTAAAGAAGTTTTAGGTAATTTAAAGTTTTAATATTAGATGAAAAAATTTATTTGATGTCTGTTCCTAGAGAAATTATTGAAGAAGCTTTGAAAAAAGTTGAAGAAATAGAACGTGGTTATGCACCACCAAGTCCACCATCACCACCTTCTGGTGTTGAAATTCCACGTGAAACTGAGGAAGTTAGAAAAGTTGAACGTAGGACAGTGTACACTGGTCGTGCAGTTGAAGCACTTAGACATTTATGTGAATCTGTAGGTGGTGAACTACATATACCACCTGCACATCCAGATAAACCACTTTGTGTAATAAAGAATGTTTTTGGAATTATAACAGATTTTGATAAATCTAGAAATGTTGATGTAGTTGCTGTACATAGATTTAAGGGTATTGAATATAGAACAGTTGGTAAAGTACGTAGACGTGAAATAGTTACACAAGAAGGAAGAGTTGAAATACAGCCAGCTAGAAGTATAAAATTTGAAGTTGATTTTTACTCAAGTACAAAAACAGCAACAATGCCAAGTCTTGACATTACCTTAGGTAATTACTACGATATTGTTGAAATTTCTAGAAGAACTAGAAAACTTGACAAAGATAGAACAGTTAGTCTTGCATGTACAGCAATTGATAGTCCACGTGAACATAAAATAACATGTGTATTATTTCCAAATCCAGAACCTAAATTCAAATTTGAATTTGATGAACGTACAAAAAGATGGAAAGCAATTATTGGTAAAAGAAAAATGGATATATTTAGAGGAATTTAATCAATTAATTCCCAATACTTTCTTTTTCTTTTTCTATCAATATTTGAAATTATTTTAATACTTGAAATTGTTGCTTTTTGAAGAATTCTAACTAGACTTCCCGTTAAGAAACCTGTTGTAAAAATTCCAGTACTTGATTCAAGTGTTAAAACATGTAGACTTAACCATTGAATAAAATTGATAAGCATTGTAATTAACCAATTGAAAAATTTACTCCAGTAAATTTGTGCAAAACCCATGTACTGTAACCACCACATGAACATTACTATAACACCAATTACAATACCTAAAATTGTCAATACTGTTTTAGAAAATTTTTGAAGAATCCAAGTAACGATATAACCACTAGCTAAACCTCCTGTAAATGTAGATATTGAAGCTCCTAGATTTAGAAAAAATCACTCATTTAAGAAGAATTTGATTTAATAGAGTTAATAAATTCTACTTACTTTTTAAGTTCTAGTAATTGCTCAATATTGAATATGTCTTCATGTATTTGAATACTTCTACCTTCTAACTCATGTTTATTCCTATGTACAACACATGTTAATCTACGTATTTTACTACCTCCATATTCAATTTTTGTAAGTCTATAAACAGCTTGCATATAGTGAAGACTTCTTTCACCAAAACTTGGCTTAACTGTTAATCCATGCCATTTCCTCATGACTGTCTGTGATTCATGTGCTATACATATTGCAAATGATTTATACTGTGTTGTTATTGTACTTAAGTACTTAGTTAATATGTTTAGTAATGGTATTGCACGAGCACTAATTTGAGCAGGTTCAAACTTGAACTCAATTTCTTCACCAATTTTCTCAGCTTCAATAACTTTCTCAACTTCTCTCTCAAGTATTTTCATACCAATTGCATGTGCAATAGCTCCAAAACTATCAAGAACAATAAAATATCTCTTACCAGTATCTAAATTATTAAGTCTTGAAATTACGTTAGTAACAATTTCTTTAACATCACTAGCTTCTAAAATAACTTTATCACCAAATAAATCACGTACAAGATCAGCAACTGGATATTCACCATAATACCAATTACTTTCAGTAACTATGAAAATAGGTTCATAACCAAGCAATGACATTTCAAATGCAAGTCTAATACAAAATCTTGTTTTTCCAACACATGCAAAACCAAAAATTGCATATACACTACCAGGTATTTTACATAAATCAAGATTTTGTACTTGCTCAAGTAGTGAAAAACCAAGTTCATTTCTAATCTTTGGAATTACTTTTTTCAAAGATTCTTCAAACAATTTAACATCACTTCTAACTTTACCACCTTTACGACTAATTTCTCTAATACTAGGCTTAAATTCAATCTTAGACTCAATCTTAACCTCAGGTCTAATATCAATCTTAGATTCTGTTTTTAATTCACTTTCAGCTTTAATTTTAACTTCTTCAATTTCACGCTTAAGATCTTCTTCAGAAATAACAGGTTTTTCAACATCTTCACTTTTTTCTTCAATAACTTCACCTCCTGTTGTAGATTCTGTAATTACTTCACCTTCAATAATTTTTCTAATTTCATCACTTGACAAACCTTCAATCTCGAAATCACTTGGTGTAATTTTAAGTCCAACACCATTAATAATATCGTAAATTTTCTTAACATAATCAATAATTTTAGATTTATCAAAACCATCAACTTTAAGAATTACTCTATTAGTAATTACTTTACCATCACGTGTTTTATGAATAACTACTTTAATACCCATATCCCTAAACTTTTCACTATTACTAATAATTACGTTAAATTCATCTTCACTAAGTTCATGAAGTAAAAAAACTTCCTCATCTTTACTCTTAGTAAGTTTAAGCTTCATATGTTATTTATATTACTGAAGATTTAAAAATCATCTATACAAATATCCAAATCTAGAATAATTGAATAATCATCATAATTAATTAACTTAACACTACAATCACTAACTTTTTTAGCAAGAACAACAATACAATTAATACCAACTTCTTTAAATTCTTTACAAAGTTTCTTCAAAAAACTTAATTGATCAATATTAATCACATTACCGTACTTAACTTCAATAAGATAAATTTTCCTGTCTTTAAATGCTATAATATCAGGACTTGGATGTGCATTTATTAAAAAACTTTTAAAACCAAGACTATTCAACTTCTCGTTTATTAAAATTTCAAATTTACCATATATTGACTTTCTCTTTCTCATATGAGGAGAAGAAAAGAAGAATTAATTTTTGATTATTATTCTTCTAGTTTAAACATTTTTCTTCTTTTTTCTTTACTCACTGTTTCAATTATCTTAAACATTTTACGTCTACTTACTCTAGTACTTACCTTAGTTAATTTACTAACAATCCAAAGTATTAAACTAATTACAAAAATTACACCAATTATAACACCAGCCCAAGCCCAAGATGTTGAAATTACTGTTATTGAAGTTGTTGCAAAATTATTCTTTGGATAATCATCTGTTGTTGTAAGTGTAATATTAACATCATATGTCATTGCTGGTTTTGGAATTATCCAAAATAGATAACCAGGAACTGAAGGTGCAGTTACTTCAACTTCAACAACTTTAGAAATAATTCCAGTTTTTGGAATATCCTCAATTTCTGTACTTAAACCACCAACTTCAATAGTTATTACATGTGGAAGTTCCCATGCATTAGTCATGTAATACACCTTAACTTTAAACTTACTATTTGCAAGTACAAATTTAGGAACTTCAACTTTAGTAACATAAGCATCTAATGCAATAGGTAACGTAATTGTAATATTGTTATTAATTAAGTAATTATCAACAGGACTTGTAAAGTTTGCAGTAAGTACAAGTTCTTGATCCCAAGGAATAACAACATAGAATTTAAACATTATCTCACTTTGGTTATACATTGTCTTGTTTAATCTAGAATCAAAAATCTTATGACGAAGTACTTTACTAATAGATTTAAACCTAAGTTTAACAGGAATATTAAATAACTTTACTTTACGTTCAGTTTTTACAAATACTTTAACTTCAATTACATCACCTGGGAATAAACGTGGATCATCAAGTGAAATATCAGGATATTTACGTTTAACAACTTTATATGTTAAGTTAATGTACATTTCAATAAGTGGTCTTAACAATACCTTATTACTCCAAAGAACATTATTTCTAGGATCAGTATCATTTTCATACTTAACAATTTCAGCTCTTAAAATAATCCATGTTGGTTCACTTACATTAATTTCAAACCAATGTCTAAAGTATAGAATATTAGTTCCTGATTTTGGATTTACTTTAAGTTCATATGTTTTATTCCATGACATAATCTTAATGTACTTATTATTGACAATTTTATACAATGTGTAATTAACAACAATTGTCTGTGGTGTATTTGTAAAGAATTCAATCTCATACATATGCTTAACAGGTTTACCCATGTACTGACCAATTCCTAAATGTGGAACAATTCTAAGATTTACAATTCCTACCTCTGGTGTAAAGTATTTAGATTTCCAAGGAACAATAAATATTAACCATAGATCTTCAGTTATTACAAATCTTCTAGTTTCTGTATATGTTCTATTTTCTTCAGTAGCATTTACAAATACTTGTACTTCACTACCATTTAGTATATATACTGTAGGTATTTTACCATCTTCATCAGTATAACCAACAAATAATACTTTATTATGTGTAAGATCTGTAATATTTACAAACGCACCTTTGAAACCAACACCATCACTATACCTAACTTCGACATTAAGTGGATTATATACAGTAGTATCAATCATTACCCTAGGTTCAGTCTTATTACCAATTGATGGTAATAACTTCATTCCTTTTGGAATCATGTTAATTGTTACATTCCATGTCGTTACGTTCCAAGGTATGTAAGTAAGTACATATGTCCAACCTTTTGGAAGTAACATAACGTATTTTGAATGACTTGCATTAATTCCATAGTATGAATTTGTTACAACAGTTACATTACATACACCACTATTATTTGTTATACATCTACCCCATAGTTTTAATTCTTCACCTTCAATTTTCCATACGTAAACTATTGCATTAGGTATCCATGTTCTATTCCAAACATCCCAAACATATACAAACAACGTTACGTAATTACCTTTAGGTGGTGGTGTAGGTGGAAGTATTGGTATTACAAATTCAATAATGTAAGGTGTTTTATCAATAACAGTATTATTACGCCATGCTTCCCAAGTATATGTTTTATTTATCTTAGCTTTAACATGTACATTAATTACTGATTTAAATGGTACTCTAAAGATATATTCACCATAGCTATTAGTTGTACCATTAAATATTAATTCCATAGTAGTTGCATTATAAACTTCAACAATAGCTCCTGTATACGGTTCAGTATTATTCCAATGTACACGAACATAAACAGTTGCATAAATTGGTTGTACAGTAGTTGGAAATACATAAATTGTAAAGTTAGTAACTTTAAACTTAATTTCAACAACGTAATGATCTTGAGTTATGTAATATCCTTTTGGTATTTTAGTAACATTAATTTCAATTACTTGACCAATTTTAAGATTTTTAACAGTAAATACACCTTTTTCATTTGTACAACCTTGTGTAATAACCATAGTTTTATTATAAACAACTACACATACATTAGGTACATACACATTATTTACTGGATCTTTAGCAATTATATTAAGTATTGCAGATACACCACGTGTTATATTTGGATAAACTGGTACTATATATGTTAAGTAAATTGCATGATCAACATAAATACTTTCATTTACAAACCTATAAATGTAATGATCTACTTTAGCAATTACATAAACATTAATGTATATACCATGTTTAACATATGTTATAAACCTACCTGATGAATCAGTATATCCTTTAGCAATTGTTTTATTATTTTCAGTTTTTGTAATAACTACATACGCACCTTGGAATGGATCACCTGTTTCATAAAGAACTTCAATAATAACTCTATGGTATTTAACTGTTTCATTACCTACAGTAGGTGGTGGACTTGGTTTAGTTTTATCAGTTGGTATTGGATATTCTTTACTAAGTGGTATATTTACAGGAAATACTAATTGAGTAATGTATACATCTCTATACGTACTTTTATAACCACTTGCTTCAGCACGAATTCTATATTTTCTCCACATGTAAACATTGAAAATTGCATATCCTGTTTCATTAGTTACATCACTTGCAATTTTTCTAAAACCTGGAATTTCATATACTTCAACAAGTGCATTAGGTATTGGTTTACCAGTTGCAATATCGTAAACCTTAACAATTAAAATAGCTGGTTGTACAGGTGCTGGTGGTATTTGAATAGTTGTTACTACACGATCATTACCACCTAAGTAATTAAATTTAGCATCTTTAATAAATGCTTCAACATATGCATATACAGCAAATGTTTTATTACCAAATAACATCCATGCAATTCTCTGTAACTCACTCATTATTTTACCAACTTCAATTCTTTGAGATTTAGTAAATCTATTAGCGTATACATGAACTTTTACATAAATTGGATCATATTTTTTGTAAACATATTGAGTATTGTTAATCTCAGCAATACCATAAATCTTAATTCCAATAATAACATCCTGTTCAACAGTACTATACAACTCAAGTTGTAACTCATGTGGAAATGTTGCATATGAAAATGTACCATTTATGTAAATACCAGTAATACCAACATCAGGTGGTAAAGCATTCCAAACATAGAAGTAATACCATTTACATGGTTGTAACATACCACCATTAGTAGGATCTAAATAAACTGCTTTAGTCTTAGTAATAGTTTCAAAAATTACAAACTTTTTAGAATCTAACGTATATGTTTTATTAATATCAAACATTGAACCATTACGTTTATATACTTGTACAGCTGTACTATTCTTATACAAAATATCTAAAATAATGTGTTTATAAGATTCATTAATCCATGCAATATCCCATTCACTTCTATTTTCAGGAATTAATCTCCACCACTTACGTTCAATTAAAATTACAGGTGTTGGAATATTTCTAAGTCTAACATTTTCAATCCTAAAGAATGTCAATGCTTCAATCTTCTTAGGTGGAATAAAATGAAATCCACATAACCAACCAAAACCTTTACCATTAATTGTAATATTTTCACATGGTCTAGCAAGTACAAGATGTACAATTGTTTTAGCACTTGTTAAGAAATGTCTAAGTCCTTGAAGACCAAATACTTCAAGAGGAACTGTAAAAAATAAATAACATCTAGCATAATTTTCCATTGGTTGACAAGTAATGTTAAGAGTTAAATTACCGTAAATTGCACGAAGTTCACCTTCAAGAATTTCAGCAAGTTTTTCAGGATCTGTAATTTCTCTATACTTAACATATGTTAAACTAATATGTGGTATAACTCTAAACGACATATCGAATTTAAGTGATTTACCAATTAGATTAACAATTGAACTAATTAAATCTTGAGTAACTGTACAAAGACTAGTAATTACATTACCAACACCAATTAACTCATCAACATATACTATTTGACCAGTAATATGTGGATATGTACTATCTAAAATTGTAACAGCATAA
>Ga0190369_1000009_pt1 | contig 29783 bp, 30 predicted proteins | sample 4872181213_MG_FD_165051 | JGI IMG/M metagenome (GOLD analysis project Ga0190369, IMG submission 165051) | Hydrothermal vent microbial mat bacterial communities from Southern Trench, Guaymas Basin, Mexico - 4872-18-12-13_MG | ecosystem: Environmental > Aquatic > Marine > Hydrothermal vents >... | reverse complement strand
AGGAACGTAAAAGACTCTGATGTTCTCGAAATCTTTTACTACGTCTTCGACAATACTCTTGTATTCCGAAAACGTCCAAACGTGGATCTCCTTGAAGAACTCAGTGGACTCTTTCGTGAGGTTGACGATAAATTGGCTTAGATTTACGTCTGGGTGTGTCTCAAGTTCGACGGCAATAGCGTTTGAATAGTCCAGCTTAGAACTCGTAGGACTCGACAAGGGGATGACAACCAAGTCAGGTCTCGGCTCGCCGGGAATCTGCTTCGCAGGACTAACGTAGTAATTCTTGGAGATATAATATTCAACGGCAGTTTTTATAAGCTCGTAACCCTTCGAGGACGGAGAAACCTTGAAGAATTCTTCAAAGAAATCTGCAGAAAGTCTAATCACCCTTGGTTTTCTACTACCCCGCCTCTCGATCGTAACGAGTCCTTTCTGATTAAGGTTCGACAAGGCTTTCTCAATTTGACCACGATCCGCGGGAATAGCCGTGTACAAGTCACCGCTAAGCATACTACCCCCGTTCTTATACAACGCATACAAGATCAACTGTTCGACGGGTGCTGGCTTCGGGATAAACCTCGTAACCGGGTTGAAAATCTCCTTTAAGATTTCTTCAGAATCCTCGCTTGGAGGTGGTGGAGAAAACGAGTAACTGCAAGCCTCGTTAATATCTCTAACGGGCGGATAGTCAGGGTAGTCTAACTTCACCACGAACGGGGGAGGGTTTAGCTCGTCCCCGCTACTAAACTGTATTAGAGCGTAACCCTTCGGCAAGTTAGTAACAGTCCCCTCGATCTCTTTCGCAAACGAAGGGTCTATCTTCCTGAAAACGTCGACATCGTGAACGTTGAAGATTAGTTTGAGACCCGTATTGTTCAACGCCGATTGTAATAACTTCTCGTCGATTTGTTTAGTGTGCTGGTGACCGATTATAACGTGCAAGCCAAATTTCCTCGCTTGGCTGAGGATTATTTCGATAGTCGCCAAACCCTTAAACACTTGGAACTCGTCGCATAAAACGAAAACGGGAGTCCTCTCCGAGTTCGGATCTCTCGCCCTCGCCAAAACCTCAAACCATAGTCTAAGCAAAATCGTACTCCCCAAAAGGGATACGGGATCCTTGTGCAAGTAAGAAATCGGTAAGGAGAAAAGTGTAAGCTTGCCCGGTTTGATAATCTCTTTAAAAGGAACAGTAGTCTTAGTGGTTAATTTTTTGAGGATTGGATCTCCGTTCAACTGTTCGAGCCTCACGAGGGTAGAAGTATAAGACTGAGGAGAGAACTCGTACAAGCCTCTCAACTCTTTAACGTATTCCTTCAAATCGTCGTCGACGAGAATGTCGTCACTCCATGACCTGACGGAGTCCACGACCTTGTAAATGAGGTCTATCGTAGGATTACTCACTCTTCTATAAACGAGGTTCATCGTGACTCTCAGGATAAACTTGACGTACTGTGCGATCTCGGGCAACTCTAAAATGTCCGTGAAGAGGTCGATAATAGCGTTTCTCCCAAGACTAATACTGTGCTCTTTCGTAAGACCTTCTGGAAGATCAAAAGGATTAACACCGAATGGAGAATAGATAGGATGAAAGTAAAGAGCGTCTTCGAACTCTTCGGCGAGGTCTTCTGCGAGATCACCGTGAGGATCAATAACGACGATGGCACAATCCGGGTAAGTCTCACGCAACCTGTGAACGAGTAACTTGAAAAATGTGGACTTACCAGTTCCAGTCATACCGATACAATAAACGTGCTTCGTTAAGTCCTCGATCCCAATCCTGACTTCTCTACCATCTTCCGTTTCACCGATTCTGAATCCGTCTTCTCTCTTTGGTAAGGCGGGTATCTTCAAGCCACGAGAGAAAATCGTCTTGTGAACGCTTGGGTCTGGAAGTTTAAACCAGCTATTCAAGTCGTTGTAAGTAGTGTTAGGGTACTTAATCCCCCACAAAATCCTGTCAAAGAGGGCCGCCGTAATGTCGAGAGAGTCAGCAATCAGTCTTTTTAGCGTAATCCTCGGCGGATTTAGGATTTTGAGAACCTTTTTCCAGTCCTTATACTTCTTCCAGCTCCACTTTAGGTTGGGATGTACGAGAGATTCCGCCAATTCGACGAGCTTTTCGGTTTTTTCTCTTTCGTCCGAGAACAGTAAAACGTCGACGAGGTAAAGAGTGTCGTTTAATTTTTGATCCAAACCCTTCAAATAGTGTGGATAACTCTCACGAGCGATTACGTTAGCAATGTCTCCGATAGGATCAATTCCTTGGCTCTCATCTCTTAAAACAACTTGTCGTTGATACTTGGTTTTAGCTTTTTGAGCGTGACGGTGTTCGTCGTACATGATCTTTCTGAGCTTGGGATCGAGGCTCGCCGAGAAGACAACTCCCGAATTCGGATCCGAATTCGAGATAAGACTTGGTAAGTCAGCAATCCTAAAATTATACTCGAAAAGATAGCTCCTACGATTGCAGAGACCACGAACGACATAAATTGGCGGGTTCAAGCCAAGGTCTAACTCGTCCTGGATCTCTATGACATTGAAGAATTTAGACAAACTCTCTTTGGAGACCCCCGTTTTCAAGTAAATGTCGATTAAATCCTTTTGATTCTTGAACAGCAGGAACGTAAACTGCGTTCCAAACAGGTCTACATTGTATGGCCTACCATCTTTTTCGAGGTCGATTCGTGGTGATATCTTAAACCATCTCATCGTTATCTCTAATAGCGTGCAATATCCCGTTTAAGAGGAGACGAACCCCCTTGAAGTGTAAAGACGGATCGCACTCGTTAAATGGAGTAATATTTAGCTTGTCGTATTCCTCGAAAAAGGCATTACGCTTGACGTCAGGAATAGCCTCAAGAGACTCTTTCAGAGCATATAACAACTCGTGAAATAGTTGCAGAGCTTTCGTCTTACCAAAAGTTACGTCCCGTTCCAGTTTAGATCGGATGCGAACGTGTGGACACGAAACGAAGTGTTCTATCGCCGTAGCGATCGCTTCCTTAGTGTAAGGCGTGTTGGCTAACTTTTTGACCTCGTGTAGAAGGTCGAGTGAGATTACAGTCTGCACATGTACCATTTGATCCTGAGACGTCGATTCTTGAGATCTCACACTAATCCTTGGGAATTAAAATATATATACTTGCCAAACCAACAGTCGCTTGAACCTTCATAACTCCAAACAAAGTTTAAACATTCCTAACTATGTATCGTAATTTATTGTAACTTATTGTAAGTCATTGTAAGTTATTGGAGAGAATTGAGGAGAATAATTCTCCTTAGAGGAGAATAGTTCTCTCCACATCTCCTCTGAGGAGAACTGTTCCCCTCAGCAAGACAAGGTCGCCGAGTAAACAAATAACCCTCTCTCCCGCCTCTCCTTAACAAATCAACATCATAACAGTGAAAGTTGGGCTATTAGGTTAATGGTGTTAAGGATTTTTATTTAAAAGAAACTTTCGAAACTACTGTGAAGGGCGAAGCTTCCTTAGCGATGTTTTGTGAGCACACATATATTACCTATAATAGGTAATATAAATACTAATGACAACAATAACAGCACAAGATGTTGCGAACATCGTTCAAAACATCGAAAGTTGGATACTCTACGGGTCGATCGTTCTTGCGACGGTGTTAATCGTCTATGCTATCTTCCTAAAGAGCAGAGGAGACGAGAGAGCGACAAAATACCTCGCAAGCGGGTTCATCGCAATAGTAATAGGAGTTAGTGGCTGGACGATGATTCAAGCTTTCGTCGGATCGTCCCAATTCATGCAAGTAAACACGGGAGGAACTATAAACTCGGACGTGCTATACGGTCTTCTAATCGGAGCATGTTTCGTAGCTTCAGTAGTTTATTTTGCGACGGGAAAGTTAGAGAAGGGTGCATGGCAACTCTTGGGAGTGTTCCTACTAATATCCGTGCTCCTGCTGATTCCCGAAATCGTTAGCATTGCGGGCGTGGACTTGTCGAGTCTTAGTGTTGGAGGTTTCATCGTCTTCGTAAGAGCTAACCCGGCTAGCATCTCCCCGGGACAACAAACGAACATAGAAATCTCGATCCAAGACGATTACCCCCAAGGATGGAACGTGAACGTTAGCTTTGGTGATGGATCCTACAAGGAATTCGTAACTTACGACAAGCAAACTACAGTACAACACACTTATACCCAAGAAGGCTCTTACGGGGTAACAGTTCTGGTCAAAAGAGTAAATCAGTCCGTCTGGGGAGTCGGATACTGTGCCGTAGACGTTAGAACGCAAACTAACGTGTTTGGCTGGATATTCTCATACGTGACACCATTCCTATACAAAACGTTCTCACCAGTAATAAACCTATTCCAAACTCCAATAGCCTACGCTTACGTGATACCTCTTCTCAACCCAAACACGAGTCAGTACGACTTGTATAACAAAATATTAGGTTTTTCCCTCGCCGCATTTCTATTATACTTCATTTTTAACGTCGTTTGGGCGTTCTTTACAAAAGAGAACGTGGATACGGCACTAATTGAATCATTAAAGGAATCCGTAGCAGTATTAATCGTACTGTTACTCGCACCCTACCTTTACAACCTCTCGGCAGGAATCCTAAACGCGATAAGCATGAGCATTGCCTACAAGATTGACATCGCACCCATCTGCGCTGGTATAGCCGCGTACGCTGGCACGGCCTTAGTAGTCGGATACTTCGCCCCATACATCGCAAGCCTCATGGCTATGATTACTATGGCTTACCTAACACTCGTAACCCTTACAGCCGCAAAATACTGGCTAACACTCTCACTCATCATCGTAAGCCCAGTCTTAGCCGTTAGTTACTTACACCCTGCCTTTAAGAGCGCCGTAAGATTCTACGCTGGCTTGTTAGCGTCCCTGATGCTCGCCTCACCACTCTCCGCAGTAATGCTCGCTCTAATAACCACACTCTTCCCTCAAAACATGTACGGAACTATAGCGTACACGATCTTAAGTCCTTTCCTCGTCCTCTTAATACCTACAGGACTCTCAATGAGCATTACAGGAAACGTAATGGGTGGTAGCGAGGGTTTAGCAAGAGTGGGAAGCTACGTATCGTTAGGAACAGCACGAGCCGCACACGGGATTGTAAAAGAAATCTACCAAAGAGTTAGGAGCAAAAGTAGTGGTAGCACGGATGGCTTCAGTGGCGGAGGGGGTGGTATTAGTAGCATTACCCTTGGAGGACCGGCACCACCCGACGTTGGAGGTGGAGACGTAACAGGCTTTGCGAGTAGGTCTTTCGTTACTACCTCGTTACCAACTCCTTCAACAGCACTCACAGCTCGCGCACCTACTAATACGATCCCAACGAGAATCGGTGACGAAAGTGTTGGAATCGTAAAAGCAGATAGTGGCACAGACAGGAGAGGTTTTACTGTCGTCAGGGGAATTATCTCAAAGCCGTTCATTATCGCAAGAGTTGGAAAGTTAGGTTTTGAAAAAGTCAAAAGCAGTCAAAGACTACAAGCGCTTGGAAGAAGACTCAAAACTAACGCAGTCACACTGGGAACACACTACGCTCAGAATCTCCTGTACCACTACACTACGATAACTGGACGATACCATCCGAGACTGTTAAAAGAGAGAGACATGATGATCCGAGAAAGATACCTCAATTGGCTCAAAGCAAAAACACCACACGAAGAACTCGACGAAGAACCACCCCAAATCGACTGGGACGCAATGTTCGGCTAAAACTTGAAATAATCGGAAAAAGTTCGAGTAGCCAACTCCAAACTTGGCCTTGGGAGTTGAAATTCTTTGAGCACTCAAAATTAATCCGTTAAAAGTAATAGCTCGACGAGCCTCAACACGATTTCACCCCTCTTCGTAAGCTTGTAATCAGATCGAGGCGGGACTTTCACCTCTCTATCCTTATCTAGAATACCACAATCGAGCAGAGGATTCAAGACTTGATACAGCGTACCCTCAGTTATACCCAACTCCTTTTTTAACTGCTTCGGAGTCTTTCTACCCCGTTTAATTAAAAGCAGTATTTCAATAGCGTATTTTCTCGATAGTTCCTTGAAAATCCTTCGAGCTTCGTCTGTCTCCATGAACCAACGTATCTGAGACTATTTAAAAAATTTCTAATCCTTCCTACCTTCAATAGTAAAATAGTAAAAGACAAAGCAAATAGATTAAAAACGTGTTTCCCCCAAAAAACTTCGAAGATTTGCGAGATAATAGTACATATCGCCCTAATCTCTGAATATTCACAATTTTACTGTTAATAATTGGATTATATCATTGATCACATTTACTACAATAGTAGTAAACTATATAATTATGTCATTCATGACATGATTACAATGTTAAAATGTCCCGAGTGTGGGGCACTCGTCGTAAAAGACTCACACACGTTAGAATACTATTGTAGTAATTGCGGACTCGTCGTCGTAGAACAACCACTCGACCTACACTTCGAGAAAAGAGTCTTATTCGACGATTATGGAAGAGATTTAAGAAGGTGTGGTTCTTACCTAACTTACAAACTACACGATTACGGAATCGGTGGGACAAAAATCTGCTGCCAAAGTGGCAACATTTCTCTCACTTTTAGAAAGAAAGTTCATCGTCTCAACAACTTGCTTAAACGAAACAAAAAAGAATCAAAACTAATAAGACTGTTAGACACTATCCAGAGGATTTCAAGTCAGTTAAACCTACCACAAGTAGTTCGCGAGGAAGCGTGTTACATAGCCCGCAAGTTTCACTCCAACGGAAACAAGACCAAGTACTATTACACCGAACTCGCAAAGGCAATAATAATCCTCGCCTGCAAGATCAAAAAAATCCCCATTCTAACAGGAAAAATCGTAGCACCCTCAGAACGTAGAAGAGTCAACGACTACTACCGACGAATAAAAAGAATGTTAGTCAAAGAAAAAATACTAACGAGCGAAAACAATGTACCCCACGAAGCAATAGTACGGCACCTGGAATACCTCTGTAACCAGTTGGGATTACTTCAAGAGCTTCCTTTCTTGTTACGAGCATACGAACTCGTCAAAAACGAAAACGTCAACCCGTACACAGCCCCCGCAACACTAATCAAACTACTGTGCAGTAAAAGGAAAAACGTAACCTTCAAAAGATTGTCTCAAGTGGCTGGGACAAGCGAGTCAACTATAAGAAACAATTGTAAAAAACTATGGACGGTGATAAAAATGAAACTCCCAAGCTTCGTCGAAAGCGTCTCAGGTTATCTCGCCCTAGTAGAAGAGTTGAGCGGTGTAAAAGTTCTCGGAATCTTGTGTGGTGCAGACAGCAAGTTTTTAACACTAAAAGACGCAAAAATCGTGGGTAAAAAAGCAATCGCACACGTCGATTACGCTTTCGTATGCGTCGATTACGTAAAATGCTTAGACATTAACGTTCACGACACTACAGACCCAAACGTAGAAAAACTCCTTCCCGAAAAAATCGACAGAACCCCCGTCGAGGAAGTCACGTTCTCGACCTTCAACTTCTCTTCCGAACCAATAATAGTAATCCAAACGAGAACGGGAGAACTCGTCGAAGGCGTATGGGTAGACTTCTCGTACGAGGACGGGTTCGTTTACGTCTCAAACGCTAACACGAAAGGACTAAGCCAGTGCAAATCCTTTTACAAGGCAGTCCCATTGAACAACATCGCTCACATCAACACCCAAGTCAAAAAACTCGAAAAAATCGGATCCGAGAAAACTGAAAAGGGCAAAAAAAGCGAGAAAAAACGTAAAAACGACACCGAAAAAAGAAGCAAAAAAGAAAGTAGAAACTTCTAAGAAAGGAAAGAACAAACCGCAGGAAAACACGCCAAAAAAGAGAAGATCCCCCGTCGTTAGTGGTCGGGCTACAACCAGGGTTCCCCAAAGGGGAACCGGCGACAGATAAGAAGGAGGGAATAAAAATGTTTCGAGAGAAGGCGGGCTTTCCTCTCCGCTCTGAAGAGCGAGGCTTCCAGCCCGCGAGGAGTGTGAATCCGCTTGATCTCCCTCAAAGTCTTAAAGAAACTTTTGAGATCGCAGAGGACGGGACGATAATCGTTCCGTTCGACTGGTATCGCAAGTACAGACGTTTGTATTCTGTCTACTACGAGGGAGACATGAACAAACCCTTATACGAAGCTTACGTTAACCCTTGGGACGGTAGGATAGACCAAAACCCTTGGATCGCCGTAACACCCCTCAGATACGCCAAAATAACTAGACAGTACAAAGACTACCGAGAAATAGAAATAGGACGAGTGGAAAAAGAAAGAGTAAGAGTAATAGAAATCCACCTAACAGTAGACGAGGAAAAATATTGGATACGAAACCCCGCAATGTGCTACATGCTAACTTACATAAACGAATTATTCGAAAAGACTAAAAACGTGTCCTACGACCTCATAGAAGCTTACCTCGAACCACGCCTGAGACGACTCTCACGCAGAAAAAGAATACCCCTCTTCGAGCTAAAAATGGACACAGCATGGTTCGTGTCAGTGTTCATAGGCTTAAGATTCTTAGACATCGACTACCAACTCTGAATCAACCATAAGTAGAAAACCTCTCAATTACTACTATGGGAAAAACTCAAGAGAGACTTGAAAGAATCGCCGAATCCATATACCAAACTAGAAAGTTTAAGGTAGACAAGACCCGCGTTCGATTGAAAAGAGAAAAGTACAACTGGTTCGAACTACAAGGAGTTAGCTTCTTACTCTCAAGCGATCACGAGAGGGACGAGTTTCTACGAGAATTTCAGGCAATACTAGGAATGAACGACGAGGGTATCATATTCGTAAAAATAGATCAAACGCTCGTAGACTTTGAAAAGTACATTATCCCCACAATAGACGTTAGATACTACGTGGGAGTTCCAAGCGATAGCGTTTACTCTTTCGGAGCGAGTCCAATACCAAACCCCCTAAAAAAACGTCCAAAAGTCAGAAAAGTCGGATTCGGTAAAGTATACCTCGAAGACAACACTATCGCAAAAGTGTTAGTAGCGTACAGATTCGCAGAAATACTGCCCGAAGGCTTTTTATATTCCGTCTTTCCACTGGCTTCGGAGATCTTCTTCGTCTGGAACAAAGAACCAGTCTCAAGTGCAATAACAATAATAGACAGGGCTAAGAAAAGAAAACTCGAAGCAGAATCCACTAAAGATACAAGAGAACTCGAAAGATTAGAAGAACTAGGCAAGAGAATAATGTCTGGAACCGACCTCATTAGCTTCTACCTAATATTCGTCGTAAAAGCAGAAACAGAAACAGAACTCAAAGACAAATGCAAAGAGCTTACAGCAACCCTAAAAAGGTACGGCGTCGAAGTGCAAGAATTACCAGTTTACGTTAGAGAAGTCTACACGCTCGACGATTTCGTCTTCAAATTCTTCGGCCTAAAAAAGAAGTTCACAGATACAGAGTCCGCAAAAGCATTCTTCACCTTCATAAGCGAGGAAGTTTACGATCCAAACGGCATATTCCTAGGCGTTAGTGGAACAGGACACCCCGTCGTCTTCGATGTATACTCCAAGCCAAATTACCTAACCGTAATATTGGGAGTCTCGGGATCTGGAAAATCCACGACGGCAAAAATCTACTTAAAAAGAATGCTCGAAAAACACAATCTCACCGTAATCGGAATAGACCCCGAAAGCGAATACGTCAAAGCTCACAAAGCCATCGGCATCGACACCGCAATCGACTTGAAAGAAGGACAAAAACTCGGTTTAGACCCAATCAAGCTAATGCTAACCGATACCCAAGAACAGATCCTAACAGTCGGACAAATCGTAGACTTCCTAAGCGATATCTACATGATCCCCACCCAACTTCAGGGGCAGTTGAAGAACGAGTTATTCACGAAAGTCGAGAGAAAAAGCACGACAGACAACATCGTAGACTTCGTAGAATCCCTCGAAGACAAGAGACTAAAACAATACCTCGCCGGGGTTACATCCCCACCAGACTTGTACATCTACGAGGGAAAACCACCGAAAGTCACAGGATCAGTCGTCTTCGGAATGAAAGACATTAAATCCAATACGACCAAAATCCTAATCTCGGCACTACTCTCCGCTTACGTCTACAATAGACTCTTAACGAAAGTAAAAAAGAGTATTTTCTTCGTCGATGAAGCGTGGTTGTTCATGGGAACAAAATCGCTCCTGACCCTATTCGACAACATTGCCAAAAGAGGTCGTAAGTACGGTTGTAACTTCTTATACGTTACTCAAAGAGTTGAAGACATCGCAAAAACCAGTGCTGGAAGAAGCATTCTCGAACAGGCTTCTACCACGATGATATTCAAACACGAAAGAGAAAGCATTAACACTTTGATAGACGTGTTCAAGCTAAATATTGCCGAGCTTAACATGGTCATAAACGCTGGAATCGGCGTCTGCCTCTTCAAGACGGGCGGAAAGAAAATCAAGCTCAGAGTAATACCAACACAAGAAGAATTAGAAGCCTTCTCAACAACACCCATAAACTAGGAGGATTCAACCGTGACGAGATCGCAAGGAGAAACTCAAACCACACTATCGCTCCTTTTAGCTTCATTACTCTTCCTAAACACGCTGGACTACATAACTACGAGTTACAGCATAATCGTCGGACTCAAAGAAGCGAACCCTTTCGTGCAGAGGATTCTCGACACGGATTTTAAGCTATTCACCCAAATCAAGCTCGTAAACGCGAGCGTAATGATAACGCTAGCCACGCTTTTAGCACTGCTTCTCGAAACGAGACTCTCAAGAAACATCAAAAACACCAAACTCTACGATCTCCTCGTTTACATAAGTAGCGGAGTGGTTGGTTTCTATTTGGGAGTGGTTACGAATAACGTCCTACAAATGCTTGTACTACACTTTCTTCGCTAAACGAATCATTTATAATATCCTAATCATATTAGGATAAATATTAAATATTTGAAAGAAGGGAGAGTAGTAAAATGACAAAGACGCAAATTGAAAGGTTGATACTAAAAGCCGTCCACAAAGTAGCTGTTACGATCTTAAACAGTAGTATCACCGTTCCGACCGAGCCACCTAGGTTCTCCCAATTCCCCTACCCAACAGCGTACAAAGGACAAAACAAGGCGATAGAAGAGATCTGCAACAACGAGTACACTCTACTAGCTTCTCCAACGGGAACGGGCAAGACCGCCGTATTCCTGACGGCGAGCAGAGTAATGCAAAAACCTACACTAATCATCGAACCGAGAGTATTCCTACAAAGACAGGTGAGTAAATACGGTAACTACGTGTACTTAAGAAAAAGAGAGAGATATCCGTGCAGATTCCTCGAAAAACTCGAGGACGAGAAAAAGAGAAGATTGTGGTCGCTCCTGGACATCGACGGACATCCATGTATCTTTAGAATTGGAGACCACTTTTACTTCTTTGGACAGGAATACGATTACCCGTGTCCAGACTGCTACTACGAGATCGACAAGTTCAGAGCAGAACTAATCTTCGAGGAAGGGGGGATAGTGATAGTCAACCAAGGGAATTTCTATCAATTCTTGGAAAAAGCTAGAGAGTTAAATGCTTTCGTAGTAATCGACGAAGCTGACGAGGTCTTGAGAACCATAACCTGTGCAATATCCGTTCCAGAAAGCGAAATCTCCGAATACTTGGAAGACACGACACCAGATTTGCCCGAAACAGTTGAAATAATCGATAGCGTCCAGAAATACTTGCGAGATCGAAAAAAGAACTTAGAAGAAGAGCTAGAAAAACTACAAGAAAAATACGAACTCACCGAAGACTACAGAATCCTAACGAAAATCCCCAAGATCAACAAACAACTCGAAAAAATAACGTTCGACCTACTCAAAGTCAACCTATTCAAGCAAAACATAAGAGACGTCTTTTACTACCACACGGAGGACGGGAAGCTCTCAGTCGAGTTAGTGCCAAAATTCGAAATACTCGAACAGCTCTTCGAAGGATGCCAAATATGCTTCGTCTCCGCAACCCCACCCCTCAACAACAATGTAAAAGTAGTCAAATACTACCTACCCTGCAAAGCAAAAGTCGTTTTCATCCCCTATGCAAACATGAGCAGGTCAAAAGTAGATGTCCACCCAAGAAAGAAAGAGATCGCTTTCGAAAGAGTGTCAACGCTAATGAAAGACATCACCAAAATCGTAGAACTCGTTCTCGGAAAGAGTATTAGAGTCATCATCCACTGCGCAAGTTACGATTACGCAAACTCGTTCGCACCCTACTTCGAGAACGCATTAGTCCACGAACGCTCCGTGAAATTAGAAGACGTCATCCAAGAATTCTACAGTGGAAATTACAAGTACTTACTCGTCGTTGCAGCAGAATATGGCGGTGATTTCAAGGATATCCCCCTGCAATTCATACCGAAAGTCCCCTATCCAGCATTGGACGAGAGAACACGAGCATTAAAAGAAAAGCTCGGCGAAGCACGGTTTAGGGAATGGTACAACTGGACTGCCCTAAGCAGATTAATGCAAGCGTGTGGCAGAACAGCTCGAAAACCTAACGATTTCAGCCTAACCGTAATCACAGATCAATCCTTCCAGTACCTATGGCACATGTACAAACACAAACTACCAGAATGGTTCTCGGAGAGGCTAATCCTAATCAACACTCCCCCCATCCTGAAATAATCGGAAAAAACCCTCCAATAAGCACAATCCTTGGATCGTGGTGCGAGTTTAGTTTTTTTCCTCGTTTCTCGTTTTATGTTTCTTTTGTTAGTACATATACCCTATAAATCATACTACTACTAATGACAAAGAAGACGAAAACCGAGACGAACCCAGACGTGGGAGGATTCGAAGCACGAAACATGAGGTTCATTTACGTGGATGATCCCTCACTCCTCAACGAAGTCCTCTTCAGCAAAATAACCCTAAAACACTTCATCGGACTACTAATAGCTGCATTCCTCGGAGTAATCGCCCTAAACACAGGAAACCCAATAATAATTACCACGTGCCTGACAATAGCACTCCTAACGATTGCGTGCGCCTTTTACCCCCCAAAAGCCTTGTCCCTCGAATCAATATTGGTAGGAGTAATCCTAAACGTTCTCGACGTGATCACCCAAAAAGGAGAGAAAAAACAGGTCGTTACAATCAGACCCGAAAGCTTTTCTCGTGAAAAACCTCAAGAACTACCACAAATCACCGTAAAAGTAGACGTCGACGAATTAATCCAAAACGAAAAACTCGACCTCACCGAGATCCTAAACTACGAGCCACTCACGAAGAGAAAACTGAGAGAAATACGAGCGAGAGGTAAATCGTTCAAAACAAGAGAGAGCAGAGGAAGAAAAGAAGTACTAGGTGAGAAATTAAAAGGAAAGCTCATGGAAAGTATCGAAGAGTTAGAACGAGATTGAAGCGGTAGCATGAATCTCCTAAGAATCTTGGCTTGGACGTTAATCCTCGTCCTAGTTTTAGCAATCGTCGGCTACATGTTCAAAGACGTAAACCCCTTCACTACGATCCTACCGTATGTAGGTAATCTCACGGCGGTAATCCTTCATCCAGTTAGCGTTAACATTACACCCACGAGCACGAAAGTCTACGTTTACAACCAGTCCTTCGAAGAGTTCTACAACCTCGGACTAAACACTAAAATTAACGCAACGCAAAACCTAACCACAATACCAGAGTCCAAGCCCTTCCTCTTCCTCGAAAGAGGGAACGACACCTTCTCGAAAACAATACTAAACCTGCTAAAATTGGACGCGTGGCACGTAAAACCGAGAGAATACCAAATAATCGTGGACATAGCAAACTTCTTCAACGTGAAACCCGTGACAAACGTTCCAAACGCAACTCCAACCCAAATCAGAGTTTACGATAAGATAATTACCGTCCTACCTAACGAGACAGCATACGTCCTCACTACATTCCCCAACAACGCAACAAGTCGAAACATCAGCGTGATCGTTCTCAAGTTGAAGAAGCTAAATACGACTCATCGAGAATCCTTGCCCTACGTTCCTTCTTCTAACGTGACGCTATACAATTATAGCTGGATCGAGGATTACACTCTCGTTTATGGGTGGTACTCTCAATTCGACTTCGACGTGACATGGGATTCTCTTAGCTTGCGAATGACACCCACGCTCGTCATAACGAACGGGACACACACGGAATACGTCAACGAATCCACAATCGACAAGTACTGGAACTTAACGGGAAAAACGGGAACATGGTCATACACTTACGAGGGATGCTACTACAAAGGCTACGGACCCCTCTTCCACTTCAGTTTCAAACTCGTAAAAACGGACACGTCCATGTACTTCGAAGATTGGACGTTCAAAACGAGATACTTGTACTTCGAAAAGTGGAACTACACGTTTTACCCACTACTCGAAGTTTACAACGGAAAACACCCCCTATTCGCAAAAGTCCTCGCAAAATCTAACGGAACAGAACTCATAAACCACACCTACAACATTACAGCTTCACCCTACTGCTACCCCGACTACGGTTACTGTTGGGCGTATACACCCTTCTCCCTATCCTTGAACAGTGCAGACTTTACGAGGAAAATCGTAAACTATACTGTAACACTCTACGACCAAGTTAGTATAGGAAATTACAGCGTAAGGAGAGAATACAAGTCCCTCGAACTCTCTTACTCTTACGAGGTCGAAGGCGACTTACCCGACTGGAACGATTACTCCTTCATCACCATAAAAGCAAAACCCCTGAAAGTTCTCTTGAGACAATCTCCACCTTGGGCGCACGACACGAGCGTGAAACTAAACGACGATTACTTGAGCAAATATTTGTTATACGTGGAAAGCAAGTGGATCAACAACTCGATTACAGACTTTCTCCAAAAAATTAACTCGACGAGAAAAGACTTCGACTCCTACATCTTGTACTCACAACTCGGATTGAACATTTATCCCACCAAAGAGAATTATACGATGCTCAGCAGAGAAGCCTTAAAAAGCTTGCTCGAAAAGAAAGGAAACGCTACGGCGGTCAACTACCTAATACCCCTCTTATTCGGCTTAGGAAATTACATTCACGTGGACAACGGAACCTTGAAGTGGTATAGTACTGGTAGTAAGTTCAAGGCTCACGAGGGCTACATCCTCTACACGCTCCTTGAAAAAATCCCTGATTACTACTCGAACTACTCATACATTGGAACGGGGAGTGAGAGTAGGATTTACCTCATTGACCTGGTTTATCAAAAGTCACCCGTAGGAGTCTGGATCTGGATGAATCAGACTGGTTACCTCGAACCGTTGATTAATCCCTTGCACGATGTAGGTGAAAGACTACAATTCTACAAGGGATTTAAAAACTATCCATTCGAGTGCATCTTAGCTTCCAAAAACATAACGATAGTAGAGTACAACATGACCATCCTAAAAGACTACTTGAAAACGGCTAAAAATTACGATCAGTTCAAAAGATTTATTTAAAAAGCTTGGAAAGATAGTTCATGCAATTAAAAACGTTTAAACTTCTCTTGCTCGTTGTCTCGCTCTTGCTCTTAGCCGGATGTGCTCAACAAGAAAAAACCACCCCCCAAGTAACTACTGCACCAACAAGCACTCCAACACTCACTTCAACACTGACACCAACACACTCAACACACACTACCACTCGATCCACGTTTGAGTTTAGAGTAAAATACAACGCCACCGTTCTTAAAATCGTGGACGGCGACACGATAGACGTAGTAATTGACAGAAACATTTACCGAATCAGACTACTCGGCGTCGATTGTCCCGAGACAACAGTCGAGCACAACAAACCTTACGAATACGACAGCATAACAAACCTCACATACCTGACAGAATGGGGATTAAAAGCCAAAGAATTCGCCGAAGCAGTTCTAGACCACAAGATAGTATACGTAGAATTTGACGAGCTGGCAGGATTAAAAGGCTATTACGGAAGATACTTAGCCTACATTTACCTTGAAAACGGCTCGGACTTCAATGCAATGCTACTCAAAAATGGTCTCGCAAGAGTCTACACTGAAGGAACTTTCAAAAAAGAGAGTGAGTACATCCAATACGAGAATTTTGCAAAAACTAACAAAATCGGGCTCTGGAACTATTCAAGTACTACAACCCCTACAACGATCACAACCATGTCATCCAGTATCAGAATCGACTACATTAACTACGACGCTCCCGGTAACGATCGAAACAATCCAAACGGAGAATACGTAGTTATAAAGAACTACGGCTCTAACAGCGTAAACATGAAAGACTGGAAGCTCAAAGACAGAGCCGGACACACATATACTTTTCCAAGTATCACTCTAAAACCAGGGGACACCGTTTACATTTACTCTGGAACAGGAGCAGACCACGATCACGTGCTATACTGAGGTAAGGACATTCCCATTTGGGATAACGACGGAGATACAGCTTACTTATACGATCCCAACGGAAAACTCGTCGACACCTACATCTACTGATCCAAAAAAGCGATCAAACAAAAATTAAAGTCAAATAAGCCAAAAACGAGAAATTAAAAAAAGTCGAAAAGCTTGGATTGGCAAATTCTCGAAGGACTCTTACCGTTACGACTACTAAAAACCACACTCCCGTTTCCGCTCTCGTCCCTAACGTACCTCGAAAGCTCTTCAGCAGTAACCTTAATCAACCTGTCAGTAGCGTCGAACACTCTCCTCAACGAGTCCAAATCCCTCGAATTCCAGTAACCCCCTTCATCGTCAACCTCGTACAGTAAACCGAGATCCCTCGCAACCTCAAGAAAACTAACGACCTTCAAGTGCGCTGAAACGGGATCAACCGCAAACTGCGTCTTAGTCCCATCCTTCCCAAACCACTCGTCGTCGCTGACTCGAACGAGTTCGATCGTGAAAGTCTCGGAGCCTTCCATAACGTGATCAAATCCCCAGTAAGCAACAACAACCTTATCTTCAAGCAGTTTTTCAAACTCGCTAACGAGATCGAAATGCAACTGGATCTGCACGAGGTCTAAGAACTTTTCTAAGGGATCCGAGACTCGAAAGCACGACCTCTCGAAAACAGTCCTCACAGCACTCTCGAAAGATCTCTCCAAAGCTCGTGGAAGCTTGGAGTCAATCCTTACCAAGGTCTCCTCACGATCGCAAGCCAACTTGTGAAATCCTTCCTCAAGCTCCGGGAACGCTTCCTCAACCTTAACTTTGGCTTTAAGCTCCTTCTTGAAACCTTCAAAGAAGCTGTCTAAACCAAGTTTCATTTCGACGAAGCTTGCAAAAGTCGTGCTCAGCTTGAATCTCAAGTAGTTGTCTAGATCCTCAAAAAACAAAACGTTTCTCTGGATTATTATTCCAGTCCTCTCCTCAAAAGCTCTTAGTCTCTTTAAGAGTTCTGTTTCCTTGCCCTTGAAGTAGTAAGAATAGTGGATAGTAACTCCCATCCACATCACCTCGCTTGGAGATTGGTGATGTTCCTCGCTTGGATTCGAATCCTCGTAGTAAAACTTGGACTTTAGATCTTAGATCGTAGATTCTTTTAGTGAAGGGTTTTGGGGAGCTTTGACTGGCTGAATTTTTACACTGATTGTAAGAGATTGTAAGAGTTAATTTCCTCGTGGGAAACCATACAGTTTGCGGCGAAAAAGATAGAAGCAAACGCAACTCCAAAAATAAAGCCACGCTTAAGACAAAAGGTATTTGAATTTCTAAGGTGATTTAAGAATATGGCAAAGATCATCGAAGCAATATAATGAAAAAAGGTGTTTTTAAGCCGCTCGAGAAAGTCAATCTAAGAGATGGAGAAAAAGTAAGAATAACAATAAGCCGGAGAGAAAAGACTTCAAAGGGATTATCAAAAGTTCTTGAGAAATATATAGTCAAATCAGATATCGATCTCACGAAGATACTCGTAGAGGAGAGAAGATGATAGTAATAGGCACTTCCGTTTTCACGAATTTTTTTGGATTATCAAAACTGTTTTCTCCGTTATATTTAGTGATTGTATAAAATCCCGTTCCTCTCACTCTAAATTCGTTGAAACTCATCTTATCTCAATATCCCATAACATCTGGAGATTCCTTATCCCTAACCTCAATCTTACTTATCTTATTCCCCTTACCTAACTCAATTATTTTAACAGAGCAAATGCAATCTTATGAACACAGCACGAAATTAACATCATTCTCAACATGGCCACCTAACATTGTCATTAGTTGTCATATCTTTTTCCAACAGAGCATATGGTTTATATTAATGCTATCTCCTTTATTAGGAATTATGATTAGAGGATGCTCCAGTGAGAGTAGGGTATCCTTTAATCCACCACATTTACTTATCTCTAACTGTCTGTAAGTCTATCAAAAGATACGGTTGTTATAAATCTCCTAAGAAATCTGTCCTCTTTCTAATTTAGTTAAAATCACACGTATTTGGTACAGTAGAAACTCCTTTAGTCTCGTCTAATTGTAAGATTTGATTAAGCAGTCGGAGAAATTACTCAACTTTAGAATTACGTAGTTTCTAATAATCTTTTGAGATTTAACGAATCCTCTATTTACAGCTTTATTTTGGCTAATCAATTGTATCAAGCAGTTCAAGTCAAGCTGAATTTTTGGTATCTGCCAAACGTAGCTTAAATCTTTATCCCCCGTAAGTAGATATGGTGGATCTCCACACTTATTGTAAGCTATATCCCTTTTCCAGCATTCACAACTTACGTTGCAACTTGTGTGACAATTTGGTTGACTTTGATAAGTTGTACACCAATGGTGTGGATGGCGGTCGTGCGGAGGGTGATAAGAATTTGGATCGAATGGATCATTACAACACCATTCTCTTCTCGGCTCATAAACATCTCCTAAAGGATTACTTTTTGGATCATAGTCAACCGTTCTCTTAACACTCAAAGCGTTTGGATAATTGTTTTGCAAGTATCTCCACAGATCTATGAATGAGTCATGATACTCCCCAACTTTCATGAGGTAGAATAGAAAGTGTTTACCATAAGGGTTCGTACTCCTGTTCCTTGTAGTTAATCCAGCTATCCATACATTATCTTCGCAAATCGTCCACAAATCTCCGTTCAGATAAATTCCATTTTTGATATCATCTCTCATCTCGCACCTCATTTTATGTTTGCAGTTAGTTAGAGTTATCAAACCCCCCTCTATATTTGGTCCCGTCCCAGTTTGAAAGATTTGGTTGTTCTTTATTTCCGTCGTGGCAACAACATAAACGTAAACGATATTTTCTCCAAGCTTTATTTCCCGTTTTTCGAGGTCGTGTTGTAGTTCCTTAAGGCTTAAATCCTTCTTTAGACCGTAAACTTTGCTCCAATCTTGGTGTAACTTCGATTTGCATGCATTTTGTTTCCTTCTACAAGATTTGCAACTCATAACACCTTGCCCCCTATGATATTGAAAGTTTAAATAATATTAAATAGGATATCGAAAGACATGACTTTCGATGCTGTAGGAGTAATTCTCAGTATCCAGTAAGATGGCTGGCTTTTCCTTCTTCCTGCCCTCCGCCTTCTCGGATCGTAGTCTATGATCAATATTCCCTCCTTAACCAGTATGGACAGCACTTCATCCAAGTCTTTTCCGTACAATTCCTTGTATTCGGTTTTTACCTTCTCTTCTTCGTAAACTATAATCCATTTAGTGGTGCTACCCATCCATTTTAGAAAGTCCTTGAACCACTCGGCTTTAATCAGCTTTTTGAGATTTTCTCTGACAAATTCCTCTCGACCTTTTGCTACCTCTTCCAACAATAGACGGGCATAAGATGGAACTTTGAACCACCAATGACTGTAAGCTCTTGAATCGTAGTAATCCTTATACAAGATTCCAATTTTCACTAATTCATTTAATACATCTCCGCTAAAATCTGGATGTAGTATCTTAAACGTTCTCTCAAAACCATCTGGGACGATCCTATAGTCGTACTGCGAAAGCAACCAAACAGCATCCTTTATGCAGTCATCTGCATGCGATATCTCTCTGAGTATCTTTTCTTCAAATAGACTATACACACCTTTTTCATCGAAAACGTAGAATATAGCCTCTCTAGCTTCGATGTTTCCAATCTTATCGTAGGGCTTTTCAATTCCAAGATTCTTTAACTCGTCTAGAGCTTCTTGGGCCTTATTGGTGGTTTCGTCGCCGTACATTATTCTGATATTATCCAATATGTAGTATACATTCAGAAGTTCTGCAAACAGATCTAAAGTTCTAAGCTTAATCTCGTCGCCTTGCTTCAAGTATTTCTCGACCAATTCGTCAATAACCGCTGGCTGTTTAAATTGGGCTAATTTCATTCTTATGCAACTTCTAATTACTTCAGCCCAGTTTATGTCTCTGTGCCTGTCCATTTCAGCCTTCATCCAATCTGGTACACGAACAGTTATGCTTGTCATACAAATATGACAAAATCGCAAAAGTTATTTAAGTGTTTCGTATTTAGAAAAGTTTAAGTTGTATGACAACTACATCAAAGTAGGAGGTATAAATATGCAGGCTGAGACCGAGGCCGTGATAAATAAAAAGTTTAGAAAGTCTTTGAGAGCGCATAAAGAGAGACATAAGGAAAACTTGAAGGCTCTATTTAGCATATTTGGGATTCCCTTTAATTCGGATACATTGACGGCGTACTTTCTTGGAGTTCTCAGGGCTGTAAGCTTTGACTCAAAAGCTTTCATTGAGGCTAGAGGCCTTGAGTGGAGCGAACTGATGAACATAGCGAAAAAGAAAAGGGATGAAATACTAGCAACTGTAAAGGATATCGAAAAGGATTGCTAAAGTGAGGAAATACTCATGTCTGTTTTAGACGTGATCATAGAGTCGATAAAGGAGTATGTCCAAAATACGGACATTAGGGAATATATCAACAGTATATATGAAATCAGCGTTAGCTCAAGCATGATAGAACGACTCGTAGATGATCCTAGAAGGAAGCTTAGATATAGGGAGAGATTTGACGATCGTCATTTTATTCCAGATGTATGCGGATTTTTCGTCTGCACAAAGTGCTCCGAGTCATTTTATTTAGATTCTTCAGGAATATACATCATCGCTGATAAGATCGTAAGATGGCTTGAATATCTAAACTTCTTGGATCCTAGGATACTATCTCAATACATAGTGCTTCATGAATTGGTACATCTGATAGTCCACTGCGTATTACCAAAGCACGTTAGGATAGAGTATACTTGCGCTAAATCAGAGATAAAATTTTACAAGAATTTGGAAGAAGCGTACTGTGAGTACTGCGCAATAAACGCATTGAAGGATGGGATTCTGAGAGTTCTTAATCAGAGCGTAGAAATACAGAAGGAGGAGGAACTCGAAGTTGCGCTGGTATCTTTGTTACCAAGACCCGCACCGTATTTATATTTTAAGGATTTGGTGAGATTGCAGGGAATTAAGAGTGAAAGAGAAGTTAATGACATAATACATTCATTTATTAGTGGGATGATTAATTCACGAAATCAAATCATTAGGCAGCTATATTCTGATTTAGTGACTAATTACATTAAAAGGCCATTTAGAGATGTGATTAGAGAGGTGAAGACGAAAAAAGTTAACCTACTGAGTAAGGTAGAACCATGTACCACTTATGACCTTTACATAGTTAAGACGAAATGAGAGTCTAGTAGGTGATATGAATGGAACTAACGAAGGCTCTTAATGAGGTTGAAGACAAAATAGAGCTCCTAGAGATAGTTAAAGAGTATTTAGATCTTGCCACCGAACTTTGTCTTCATTCTACAGAAGAGGAATTATCGGAAAAATGTATTAATCTAATTAGGGATAGATTTAGTGAAGTCAAAGATAAGTTAAAAGATGGGAAAATCTTTGAAAAGCTATTAGAGTCCAAAGATGTGAGATTGTTATTGGGATTTGATAGAAAAAGGATAAAAAAGTTGTACCTTAAGTTGATAAGTGAATGTGAGGATACTATTCTAAGAAGAGATTTTTCTAAAGAATCTAGAGAGAAGTTCATGAAATTGTACGAACTGGTGTCTCTCATAGGGGAGGAAATAAATAGGGGTATTCAACGGAACGTGAAAATTTTGGCACTTCTCGCTCAAATTGAGAATGTTTGTCTAGTATTAAAAAGATTTGAAGATTTTAATATATGTATTGAACAGAATAGTTTAGAGAATTTGATATGGTTTGCAAGAGTTCTAATAAGGCAATCAACAGATTTAAATCTTGTATTAACCGGTTCACCTTACTGTATGGAGTATCTTGAAGTCATTGACATCCCCAGAGACGATTGGGTAGGTTGCTTGCTACATCTATACAAATTATTTGAATCTATGAAAAGGGAATTTGAATCTTGGTTTGGACCTTGGCAAAAAGAGTATGCAGTTCGTGATTTTCTTTTACTATTATCAGTAACTTCTGAGGTCTTGAAGAATGAGGGGCTAAGTGCACAGAATTTAGATGAACATGTACAAATTTTTAGGAAAATTTTTGGAAATGTTCGTGAGAGGGTTTCTGTAACTGGGGAAAAAGAGTTAAAAAGCTTAAGAGAGGGGCTTGTTAATTACCTTTCTAGTGCATTGAGGGTTTCTCGAACCTTTAATATCGATAACGAAATGAATTATCATACCTACATTATCGACAAGTTGCTATCTTCTCACATTATCGGGATAGAAGGCTTTAAGAAGGTTGCCAACCTGTACAAGACGATTGTTGATGAACTCATAAAGGAAAAAGAGTATGGAGACAAGTACATTCTTTCTCTTCTGAGACTAATTGTCATCGCTATTATACAGCAGAGACTTTATCGTGCGCCAGCAACGCTTACTGAGTCTCGGTTCATACAAATTTTACTTGAAATCATAAAACTCGTGAATAAAATGTGTGATAAAGATGCTATCAAGAATTTTGATAAGATGTTGAACTATTCCATTTACTCAGCAGACTTGGAATACTTAGAGGGTTTCATAGATTTCCTCTACTCGCTGTACCTACAAAGCGACTATGAGGGATTTAGGAATGCCCTAAAGAGCTTAAATTTCTTCTAACGACTAAAAGCCTTAAGCGACACTCAAAAAGGGATCCCAGAAGCGCTCCTAGTTCATTTTAGTGCTTGCAATTGAAATCATGTGGAAAAAAATACTCTGGGAGGTAATTTCCTTTAACGGGTTTCTTTGGATGAGGTCGCTTGGTCCCCTTAACCACAAAATCTCGTAATCGCCACTATCGTTATTTTCGTGTGTTACAACTCTTGCAGGAGTTTTCCAATGGCTAATAGGTCGAGACGGGATTGTGGTTTGAGGAGGCGTTTTCGCGGGTCGAGGAATAGGACGTTGTTTTTGATAGTCCAGACTACCTCGTCGCTAATCTCGTCACAGCTGGTAGTTTCCGATTCTTCGAACTTTTTGAAGAGCATTATTACCTTCTGGTACAAATCTTCGTTCTCTCTTTTTAGAGATTTTATCCTGTACAGTATTGAACTAATTCTGGTTTCGAGAGCTTCCTCGCAAAATTCCTTTAACCTGTGCCTGTTGTTTACCGCTTCAACCAAGTAAACGGGCTTACCCCCTAAGTAGTTCCAAACCAATTCTATCTCCCTCTGGCTGAAACCGTGTTTCTTAAGGAATTCTGAAGTAGTCTCGTAATCGAAGTCGTCCACTAAGAAGTATCTACACCTGCCGTGAAGCATTGCCTCGTTGAAGATTTTTTCGATGAAGAGGGAGTCGGACGTGACTGCGAAGACGTGGGCGAGGTGTCTCTTCTTAGTGACGCTCACGAAGAGGTTGAATAGGCGATAGATTAAGAGGTCGTTTATTTTAAGGTCACCTATGACTTGAAGCTCGTCCAATATTAATACGGGAGTCCTGCCCTTTTTCCTGACAGTCTCGAAGACTGTTATAACGTATTCGAAGACGTCTTCCACGTCGCTACTCCTCAACAGTTCGATTAGGAAGTTCTTCGGTATGGGTAAGCCTTCGAAGTTGAATCCTTCTAACGCTTTAGCTAAGAATGTTTTGTAATCTTTGACCTTGCTTTTGTGCACTTTGAAGAGAACTCTGACGAAGTCGTCGTAATTCTTGACGAACCTCTCCCTCAAATCCACGTAAAACACTACGTAATCCTTGCCTAACCTCTTGGAAACCTCGTCCATTAAACTCGACTTCCCAGAGTTTATAGGACCATAAACGAACGTTATCAAATTAGGTGGGGCTCTTAGAATCCTCATTATCTCATCGATCTCCCTTTCTCTGTCGTGGAACTCTATCATGGTAACACCTCATTTGGATGAAGGGTAGTTGCCAACGTTAAATACTTCGCAATCGTAATGTCGTTTAGGTTAATTTAATTGCCAGCTTTTTCGGATCTACTGTGAAACTTGGACTTCAGATCTTGGATCGTAGATTCTCTTAGTGAGGGGCTTTGGAATTTCAGGAGCGCATTTGTTCGACAAGGTAATGAGTTAAATATCATTGTTACATACTTTATTAAAGCGGGAAAAATGCAGTTAAAGTGTTTGAGGAGTTAAAGAAACTACTAGGTGATTTAAGATGGTGTGGATTGTGAAAGGAAACCCGTAAACTTTACCTTTTCAGAATACAGTTCAATGAATTTTGATGAAGCTGAAGGAGCTTATAGAGGGATTAAATTTGTTTGAGCGAGAAAGGACACCGACTGAGGTAAGAATACTTGGGGTAGCGATATACATTCAGACATCTTCAACGAGAAGGACAGCTAGGATTCTCTCTGAGTTTTACCCAATTTCCCACACAGCAATCTGGAAATGGATAAAGAAAATAGAGGAGAGATTGCCGATTTCAACGGAGAAGAAGAAAAGAAATCTTATAGCAATAGATGAAACAGTTGTTAAAGCAAACAAGAAGCGTTACTACGTTTATTCAGCGGTTGATGTTGAGAGGAATGAGTTAATTTTGATGAAAGTCTATACGACAAGAAATTGGCTTGTAACTAAGTCTTTCATCAAAGAAATGCTAAAATACTGCGATAACAAGCCTAAATTCGTTATAGATAAGGCTCCTTGGCTCAAAAGAGCTCTGGATAGCCTTAATCTGGAATTCGAGCACGAAAAGTTTCGGGAAGAGGAGTCTGGTTGAATCCGTCTTTAGCTCGTTTAAGCAGCGAGTAAAGATATTCTTCTGCTCTATTACGGCTGAAAATCCTGTTAGATGTTGGAATCTTTTCTGCAAGCTGTTCATCTGGTACTATAATCATTTGAGGAGGTTATGTTGACATGTCCGTGAAAGGGATAGAGAACGTAATTAAAGCGAATCCTAAGAGGTTAGATTATTTGCTCAGGGATCTCATGAAAGACAGAGAGCTGTTCGAGGAGATAGTAATTTCAGCTTACGTTGAAGGGCTAATTAGCCTATCAAAAGCTTCTGAACTACTCGAAATCACGAGGGAAGAGATGATGAATATTCTCAAGAAGAGGGGAATTCCAATAAGAATGCTAAGCAAAGAGGACATGATGGCAGAAGTGGAGGCAGTTAGATGGTTTTAATTGACAACACGGTTCTTTCAAACTTTGCAAAAGTAGGTAAAACAGATTTAATAAGGAAGATCTTTAACCGCGTTTACGTAACAGAGCAAGTTTTGGAAGAGTTTAGACGGGGAGTTAAAAGAGGAGTTTTGCCGGATGTTAATCTCGATTTTGAAATCTTAAAGTTAAAAGGCGAGGAAATTGAGCTGTACGATGCTTTGAGGGATAAACTGGGTAAAGGCAAGCGTCCTGTCTAGCCATAGCAAAGCACTGCAACATGAAATTTCTGACGGACGATTCAGATGCGAGGAAGATTGTTAACGTGTTAGGAGTTCCCGTGTCTGGATGCGTTGAGAAGGGACTAACTACCAAAAAAGAAGCTTTTTGAAGGAAAGCTCCTATTTCAGACCTAAACGAAGTTTTATAAAAATCAATTATCACTACACCAACATAAAAATTTCGGACCGTAAACATATTTATAGAAGGAAGAACAACACAATTGTTCAATGGACTTGACGGACTTGAATTTGGTTTTGTATCCAACGAAAAAAGGGAATTTCGTCGGAACGCTCAAAGACGAAAGAGAAACGAAAACCATATTCTGCCCAAGACAAAAAGAGAAAGCAAAAACGGGAGCAACAAAATTCGCAATCCTCGAAATAAAAGAAGATGAAAAATCCAAACACGTAAAAAAGCTTGGAACACTAGTCATAGGAAAACCAAACGGAAAAATCAGAATCGGAAATTCTGAGGGACTCATCGTAGGACGAGCCTACATTAACGAAGCAAAAATCGAAATCGCAGAGTTCAAATCAAGAAAAAACGGTAAAAAATACTTGAAAGGTATCCTAATCTGACTTTTCTTTTAATTTAACTTTTTATTCCTCTCCCTACTCAACCCTCTCTTCAAACCTCGTCCCAATCGAAACTATCCCAATCGATCTCGCTCCAAAGATCGTAACCTTCAATCTCCCTCTCGTAAAATTCACCCCAATACTCGTCGTAATCGTAAGCGCCATCCTCGTCCTCTTCCTCGTCCAACTCGTCCTCTTCAACCTCGCCTTCCACCCACTCAGCTATTAACGGCCCTATAAACTCCTTCTTAATCTTCCTCGGCTTACCCCAGTTAAGGAATACTCTCTTTGCATCCTCAAAATGTGGATAACAGTGCCAAGCAAGAACGAACCTGCGAACATCCCTCAACTTGTCCAGAGGAAGCTCGTCCAACTTTTTGATAATCTCCACAATTAGATCCTCGTTAACCCCATCCCGAATCTCGACAACGCAACCCTCGTACTCGAACACATCGTCGTCAGAGTCAAACTCACAAGTAGGAACGTTGTAATCCTCTCCAAACAAGCTATCCCGCTTTCTAACATTCTCCTTTACCTCGTCCACCAACTTGACCAAGTAAACATTACCGTCAATAGTCACTAACGTACCATCGTCTTCCTCGTCCCAGAGAATTTCACTTAACTCAAACTCCTCGTCGAAATCTTCGTCAGATTCGTCTTCAACCTCAACGACTGGAATGGGATCGTCAGGATTCGAAAGATCGTCTGGCATGAACTCTTCCTCGAACATTTTCAAAGCCGTCTTAAAATCGTGTTCCTTAACTAAATCGAGCAGTCTTGAAAACCAAGCAATCCTATCCTCACTCCAGTTAGAGATCCGAGAAACAATCTTCTTAATACTCCCATTCCTATAAGCAACCAAATCCCTATCAGAACAGTTCAACATGCTAAAGCGTGTCACCTCGTTAGATATATAAACCTTTTGCCCCCCTGAAATAATCGTTAATCTCTCTTTTCGTAAGCCCTAAAAGTGGTTATAAGGAAGACAAAAAAGAAGAAATAAAACGAAAGAAGGGAGAAGAAACCTAATTACCTCCCCTCGCTATCCACGATCGAAACCTCGAAACCAAGCTCTTTCAACGTTTCGATTGCTTCAAAAACGTCTGAGAACGTTGTAACTGGATGAACACCCTTCTTGTAAGGTGTCTTGCACTTGGAGAAAGTTAAAACGTCTTCTCCTCTTATCAGGAAGAGATAGTAAACGCCTTCCGACTTTAATTTCTGAATTACGATACCTCTCAAATTCTTGCCACGACTCTTCCAGAACTCGAACCACACTCTATTCTCGTCTTCTCCCTTCTTCAGACAGATCTCTCGTGGAAGTCCAGCAAGAAAGCTTGCCAAACTTCGCATGATGCGTCACCTCTTACGAGCTTTCACTAAAAGTAACCAGTCCTTGCAACTCCTTTTAAGACTTCTATTTTGATTGCATTGTTCTCGCTCCGATCAACGCTAACGACGATCGTATACTTTTCTTTTAAGAAATGTCCCCATTTTTCAGCGTGTTTTTTCAAAGTTCGCTTCCTTCTTGAAGATTTCACCACACTCGCACTGAAAAACTGGAAAGAACAATCTAACTGGCATGTACAACACCTCTACACCCTCTTCGCTGGGAGGTTTAGAGGAAAGAACAACATTAACGAGCTGGAAGCGAGCTCCTGGTTGCAAGTATATATTTAGACGATCTACAGTACTTGATGATAATCCCGTGCACTCAAACCAAACCGAGGAAAGGGAACTTGTTTAGAGAAGGGTGGGATCACGTGCGAGTCCAATACGATGAAGCCAAGGACGGCTACATTGTGCACTCAGTGGACATCGAAACAGTAGAACCACTGGATTACCCAAAAAGACTCGCGCTCTTTCCGAACGGGATCATCCATGACATGCGAGAGGATTCAATTCTCCTACATAGGCGAGACGGGACGGTCATACTCCTAAAAGACCCACTCCTCAGAACCATATTCCTGATCGTTCACGATCACGCTTTCGCCTTGAAACCTATCACCGTCAGGGAGCTTACTCGACTCGTGGAGAGTTGGGACGAAGAGTTAGACAAAAACCTCGCCGAGGAGATTACCCTAAGACTGTTAACCGTTCTCGACGCTCTAAACCTCTTAAACTACGTGATGTTCGAGGATTCCGAACCTTAACTTAGGTTTTGATGTGTTAAAGTCGGCTAAATTAGAAGTCCAGCTCGTCTAATAACTTTTTTAATCGTTCTTTCTTCTTTTTAATCTCGTTTTCGAGTTGTTCGATTTCGGCTTTTATTTTAGAATACTCGTTCATTACTGGTTTAATTTTCTCGAACGCCTCGTAGCCTTTCTCCGTGAGTTTGTAGACTACTACAGGTCTTAAACTTCTTTCCTCTCTCCTAACGATTTGTTCAATCAAACCGAGGGATATCCCCTCTTTCAGTCGTTTGGATAGGGTAGCAGGATTGAGACCCCGCTTCAGCTCGCCAAAACTCTTTTCCCCCTCAGAAAGAGCGTGGAGCACGTCGATAGCTCCAGACCTCTCAACAAACTCTTTTACGTCCATCCCACTCCCTACCAAGATTACTTCAACAGATTATATTTATACTTTATCCCACCACTACAAAGTTGTACCATACCACGTTTACGTATAAAGTATACTCAACCGCAAGTAGATAACCTACTACTACTAAACATGGAAAGAACATATTGAGTAAACTATAACAGAAAACTTAAATATCTAATATTACGTAACCAAGTTTAGAAAAAGGTGGTATCATGAATATGAATATGAAAGAGTGGTTTTGGGGTGAGGCTGAGGTAGAAGTTTACGACTCGACGAGAGACCCAAAGGAAAAGGAAGAGATAAGAAAAACTTTCACAAAATTCGTCGAGAGACTTGGATTAAAAGTAAAAAGCTTCACATGGGTTGAAAAGTGAACAAAATTGAGGATGACTTATCCCACGAAGGTCAAACCCCCGTGCTGGACTATAATCAAAGAGGAGAACGTTATAAAGCACTTATTAAAACACAAGCTCGTTTACTACATCACGAACCACCGTAAAAGAGGTTACGTGAGAATAAAAAGCTCAAGGGACGGAGCAACAATAGCCGTCGGATACTTCACCCTCGTCGGTTTCGTCCAAAAAAGAAACGGAGAAATATTCGTCAAAAGGAATTCGACAGTAGAACCCCTACAAAAATACGCGGAAAACAGTGGGTTTCCAGACTACGAGAGTTGGAAAAAGTTCGTACACAAAAAAAGCCACTCCAGCCTGTGCTTATACAAGATCGAACTAGTCCAATCAGCTTTTACAAAACGTCGCTAAAAAACCCGCTCTGAACAGCAGATCCGAAAGTTGGCAACTAGGCTAACCTAAATTTTCTCTGGAAAATCCATTATAATTTTTATTCGATTGCCAAATATTTCACTTTCGGAACTACTGTTTAGGGCAGGGAGGATGTCAAAAGTCTGATCGGCGGAGAGTTAGAGGTTAGGCCACTTGA
>Ga0190369_1000008_pt1 | contig 31115 bp, 24 predicted proteins | sample 4872181213_MG_FD_165051 | JGI IMG/M metagenome (GOLD analysis project Ga0190369, IMG submission 165051) | Hydrothermal vent microbial mat bacterial communities from Southern Trench, Guaymas Basin, Mexico - 4872-18-12-13_MG | ecosystem: Environmental > Aquatic > Marine > Hydrothermal vents >... | reverse complement strand
GTAATAGCCACCGTCGTCGCTGTAGGTTACGATTTTTACGGTTGCGCTGGCTACTTTTCCGAAGGTTGGGTCGTTTTTCTTAGCGTATAGTGTGATGTATGGGCTTGGCATGTTCCCGTAGGTGAATTCGTAGGTTTTCGTGGTTATTCCCGTGCCGGTGATGGTTAGCGTTCCGCGAGGTTTGTGGATTTGGTTGTAGCGGTCGGTGTGGATTGTTTTTGATGCCGTGTAGTGTTTGCCGTCTGTGCCGACGAGTTCTACGGTTATGCCTGCACTTCCTCGATCTTCCAGTGTTAGGAGGGTTACCGTCGTCGTGCACGTGGTTCGACCTTTACAGTCTACTACCTTAGAATATACTTGTCCCGCACCGGGAACTTTAACCCAAGTGTACTTTCCTGATGATCTTTTGACGATTAGGTGGTCTATTCCTTTTTCGTATTTTGCGGTTATTTCAAAGTCTTGTGCGTATGCTCTGCCGCTCGGTGTGTTGTAGGCCCAATCCCATCCACATCCAAGTGCATTATCGAACGTGAGGGTGATTCTGCTATCGCCTTCTACGAATTTGGTTTCGACATAGCGGTTGTCATAGTCCCTCTTCATGCTGACTGAGAATTTTGCTTTGGCGACGGTTTTTCCGGACTCGTCGTAGAGGATTACTGTTACTATGTTACCCATTAGCCTGTCTGGTGCTACTGGGTTGTACGAATCTCCGTAGCCCCATTTTCCTTTTACGTCAAACACGTCGATGTAGGGTGTTAAACCGTCTTTTGAACCGTCGAAGTTTATATTGAACCACCTTACAGTGGTGAAAGCTCCTGCATTCGTGAAGTAGGGATCTCCTTTGGGCGTTATTGAGATCGTTGGTGAGGCTGTGGCGACTGGGATTGCGACTAGTGTTAGTGCTAGGATTCCAGCTATCAGTTCGATTCTACTTTTATCCTTATCCCCCCTCTTCTTATCCATACTCATACTATTATTATTCATATTATCCATATTAATAATCACCCCCTTCGTGTGGTTTGGGGGGAAGGTGGTAAAGAGCGAGCAGGGAGTGAGCGTGAGGGGGGAACACGAGGGACGAGGTGAGCTTGATTGTGAGTAAGTTTGTGTGAGCGATTTTTAAAAAAAATTAAAAAAGAGGTAATTATTTTCCGACAGTTGGGACACCTCCCTTAGAGTACTCGTGAGACCAGCTTATTTCTGGAACGGAGACCTTGACGATGTTGACGCCGGGTCTCGTTGGTTTGGGTGGTGGGGTTGGTGTTGGCTTGGGCGTTGGCTTAGGCGTGGGTGTTGTTACGGGTGGCGGTGGTGGGGGTGGTGTTGGTCCGGTTCCAAGGATTTTCACGGTTCTGTAATCACAGCCGTAGTAGTTACAGACTACTATCGTCGCGTAGGCTGTGTTCGTTACTTTAACTTTGAAGGGGACGTTTACGGTTAGTTCTTCTTGCTGGTAGAGTTCTCTCGGATACCAGAGCGGGTAGATTTTCTTGCCATTGTAGTGTAGGTAGATGTCTTTAATGGGGCCCGTACCCTTTTCGATCGTGTAGATTAGTGTGATTTCTTTACCGGTTGCGAAGTGAGAGCCTCTCGTGAGGGTTATGGTTTTCTCAACCGTGAAGTCTTTGTCGAAGGTTACGAGGAGTTTGTAGGCTATTGAGGCGTGAGGTATGTTGGGGAAGTCCGTTAGCGGGAGTTCGAGGTCGTAAGTGCAGACAGTGTTGTAACAAGTGTCCTGTTTCATTAGGACTTTCGTTCTCTTCTTTTGGAGGTATACCTGGATTAGCGTGTCGCCGTACGGTTTTTTGATGGTTATTCTAACGGGTAGCTTTTCGAGGAGTAGTGGTACCTTATTTTGATAGGCTACGGATACGCTAACGTCTGAGGGTCTGAGTGCTCGTAGGACTTTTATCGTAATCGAGCTTTTACTGCGGGCTTTGTCCGTATCCAAAACTTCGACGGTTACCGTATGCGTTCCGGGTGTAAGGGTAACTGTAGTCTTGTAAGTATAGTCTTTCATACCCCTACCAGTCGTAAAGTCCTCGACACGTCCGTTAACGTATACTATAATCCAAGATAATCCTCTATCGTCAGTGGCTCTCACTTTTACGGGGAGTTTAACAGTACCTCTTGTTGTTATTATGGTCTTACCGTTGTACGGTTCGAGGATTGTTACAGTTGGTGGGCTGTTCGGTTTAACGACAGTAACCTTTACGGACTTTGAACTCTCAGCACCGTTTATATCCCTTACTTTAACCGTTATAGTATGCGTTCCATGCCAGAGTGTTAGCCCCGTCGTATAGGTCGTCCAGGAGTGTCCGTGAAGGTACTTGGATCTCACACGTTCTCCGTCGAGGTATACGTATATGAAGGATAATCCCCTATCGTCAGTTGCTCTCGCTTTTAGGTAAATTTTAACGTAGTTACTCGTCGTCTTTATGATTTTACCATTATACGGTTCGAGAATTGTTACGCTTGGCGGACTGTTCACTTTGACGACTTTTACTCTAACAGATTTTTCGCTAGACATGCCTGATTTGTCGTACGCTTTAATAGTTATCGTGTGTGTTCCGGGTGTGAGTGATATCCAAGTCGTATAGGTTGCTTCACGACGGTAATTGAGATGTCCAATTTTTGTGATTCTTCCGTCAACGTATACTACTACCCATCCTACTCCGTTATCGTCAGTTGCTCTCGCTTTGATAGGAATCTTAGCAGTATTGCTCGTCGTTCTTATGGTTTTACCGTTTCTTGGTTCGAAAATTACTACGCTTGGTGGACTGTTTTTGACGACTGTTACTCTTATAGACTTTGAGGCGCGACCGCCATTGTAGTCCCATGCTTTGGCTGTTATAATATGCGTTCCGGGTGAGAGGGTCAGCCATATCGTGCGAGTCGTTCCACTTCTTATTCCTTCGAGGTGTTTCAAGTGCCCGTCGACGAAAACTCCTATCACTACCCAAGCACTATCGTCAGTAGCTTTCACTTTAACGGGGAGTCTAGCGGTGTTACTCGTTGTTCCTAGGGTCGCACCGTCATGCAATCCGAGGATTGTCACACTCGGTGGCTCGTTCTTGCAGATTCTACGACAGTTGCAGGGATATGTTTCTTTGTGGCAGTTGCATTTGTAGGGTACCTTATGGCAGTCGTAGTACTCGCGACAGTTACAGGGGTATGGTTTTGAATGGCAGTTGCACCTGTACGTTACCTTGTAACAATGGTAGTGCGGTCTGAGGTGGCAGTTGCAGGGATAGGTTACTTCATGACAGTTGCATTTATAGGGAACCTTACGGCAGTGGCACTTGTAGGGTACTGTGCGATAGCAAGTTGTTTTTATCTCGCGGAGGCAGGGGTAGCGCACGGTTTTACATACTTCTTTCGCACAGCGCTTAAGCATTTTATAGAAAAGAGGACGATTACTGTGATAAAGTATGTACAAGATCTGTGGGTTACATCCACTATAATCCTTTCTACAAACTCTTTTTTCGCATGTCGTCCAGACTCTCTTCGTGCAAGTGTAAGGCACTCTCTTGTAGCAAGTGTCGCAGACGGTCTTGTAACAGGTGCTACAGACTGTCCTTTTGCAAGTGTCGCATTCCCATTTGTAGTAAACCCTACAAACAGTTCTTTTGCACGTGTCGCACTCCCACTTGTAGCAAGTCTGACAGACTTTTTTCTTTTCGCAGACGGTCTTGTAGCAAGTGTCGCAAACCGTGCGAGTGCAGGTATCACACTTAGTCCAACACCTCGCGTGGACTGTTTGTATTGTGCCATGAAAGAGTGGGAATAAAAGTAGGATTACTAAGCAGAGGTTGAGTATTATTTTTTTCTTATTTTTATTATTGTTATTATTCTCACTCCCATTTTCAATGCTCAAGATCATAACCAATCACCTCATCCTTCTCCAATTACGACGACCTTACCCCTAGGGAGAAAAGCGCTCCAATGGATTTCTGGAACGGTAAGCTTCTTTATATTCGGGAGCTTGACCTGTTTTTTAACGGTAATAGTTACGAAATCTTGAGACGGCTGACCGAGAGTGTCAATTGCAACGACTCTTAATGTATGTTTTCCAACATTTAGTCTTGTAGTGGTTTGATAGGGCGCTTTGTTATCTATTGCAATACGATTTCCATCAACGTAAAATTCCACTCGCTTGACGCCGCGATCATCGCTAGCAATTGCTGTAATTGTAACAGTATGACTCTCAGATTTAGTCCAAAAGACTGCACCATTCTTTGGAGAGGTAATCCGCACACTGGGTGGGTTATCCTTTCTTACAACGATTAAAACAATCGACGAACTCTTTTGTCCGGAGGTATCGATTGCTCTAGCTTCTATTTTGTGATTTCCTACTCTCAAAGTTGCTTTGGCTTCATACGGTGCTTTAGTATCCGTATAGATCTTCTTGCCATCAACGTAGAATTCTACTTGTTTAACACCTCTATCGTCTTTAGCTGTTGCTTTAATTGTAAGAGTGTACTTACCTGAAGTAGTCCAAAAGACTTCACCGTTCTTTGGATAGGTAATGCTTACGTGAGGTGGATAATCCCTTTTAACGGTAACTCTTACACTATCGCTACCCGTCTGTCCTGCGGTGTCAGTAACAACTGCTTTTATCGTGTGGCTTCCCACGCGTAGGTTGACTCTAACGCTTGTTCCAGACCCGACACGTTTACCGTCAACGTAATACTCGACGCTTTTGACACCGAAGTCGTCCGAAGCTCGTGCTTTTATCGTTATTCTGGCAGTCTCACTAGTAGTCCAAATAACAGCTCCATCCTTTGGAGTAATAATGTTAACACTCGGTGGATGATCTCTCACGACAGAGAAAGAGCGGACATCTACACCTTGCAGTCCCATGTCGTCGGTTGCAGTAACCTTGACCTCGTGCTTACCCAATGGCAGGAGTACAGTTTTAACCAACGAGCCAAGAGCCTTATTTGGTCTAACCTCGCTTATTAGTTCTCCATCCACGTATAGTACGATTTTAGTAACTCGTACATCGTCAGAGTACGAGATCGTAAACTTCACGTTAGCCTCGTCCGTTTTCGTTCTCGTGTTTTCGACTTTGATCTTGACCGTTGGTGGCTTGTTTTTGATTAACTCAATCCGAGCGACATCGTGTACTTTCTCGTTACCAGTGTCTGTTGCTACGGCTTTGATCTCGTGCCTTCCGATCCCGGTAACGGTGAGGGTTACCGTCTCAGAATACGATTTTTTGTTAACCTCGATCTTTCGGAGCAATTTGTTGTCTAAGTAGAGTTCGATCGATTTCAGTCCGAGATCGTCTTTTGCATTTACCTTGACGTTTACTTTAGCACTTTCCGAGTTCGTTCTCACGCTCGACGGGGTTGAAACTTGGATCGAGGGTGGATAATCGCGGATTATTTTAACTCTGGCAGTCTTCGTGACCACGTGACCAGCATTATCCATTGCGACGGTTTTTATGAGGAAGTCGCCGGGCGGTAGGACGATCGGGTAATCTTTAACGCTTAACTCTTTCTCGTGATTCTCAGTTAGTCGGTGTCTCAGACGCCATCCTTTTTTGAAGGAGACTTCTCCCGTCTCGAACCACTTCGTAACCTCTCGTAGTGCGTCTTTTAGCTCGTGCTTGTATTTTATCGTGAACTTGTACTTGTCCTTGTGAGCTACGAGAACGGGGATGTCGTTAACGTATACTTTCAAGAGCTTTACCTCGACGTCGTCTTTGGCTGTTGCAGTGATCTTGACTACGTGTAAGCCCGTTTTAGTGTATAGGGTTAGGCTCGGTGGAGAGTCTGTTATCGTAATTGCTAGTGCTGGGATTGTTAACACGCTTAGGATTATTACTACGACTGCGAGCCGTCTCATAGGATATCACCCCCGTCGAGAATTTGTACTGCTAAATTCGGAGGAGAATCCTTTACAACGTGAGTATTGGCTCGATCCTCACCGGTTTGTCCAGCAGTATCGTAGGCGGTTGCAACAACTTCGTAACTACCAAGACCAAGCGTGATCGTCGCAGAATAGGGCGCTCGACTGTCCGTCACTTCTTTAATTAGTTTTTTACCCTCGTAAACTTGGAATACTACTTTTGAAATACCAACATCGTCACGTGCGTTCGCTCTAACTGTAACAGTGGCACTTCCATCGTTGGTGATGTACTTTTTCTTTAGACCTGTAATCTGGATCGTGGGTGGTTTATCCCTGTAAACTGTAATCTGGTCTGAGCTTGATTGTCCCATGAGGTCGTAAGCTACTACTTTTACGGTGGCAGTATCGGACACTTCAAGGGCTGCCTTGTAATCTCCAGTGTGCCCGTCGCTAACTGTCTTTACGAGTTTGCCGTTCTCGTAGAATTCGACCTTGCTAATTCCCCTATCGTCGTCAACCCTTGCTGTAACTGTAAAGGGGCTTAAGACTCTGCTACCGTCGGCTGGAGAGGTTATGTTGACGCTGGGCGGGTAATCTCTTTTGATCGTGATCGTTTTAATCCCACTGCTCTCCTCGCTGAAAACATTCGTAGCGTTGACTACTATCGTGTGCGATCCAACGTTGAGGGTTATGCTGTCGTGCTTTTTGAAGTGCTTCGTTCTTTTCTCGAACGTTTCGTTGAACAGTAGTGAACCGTCAATTTCGGCAATTACGGTTTTTAAGCCAAAGTCGTCAGTTACGATGATGTCGTAGTCGACTTTTGCAGAGTTTCCGACAGTCCAAACAGTCTCGGGAACTTTGATCGTAATGACTGGCTTGGACGTGGGTAGTACTATAACCTTTTGAGAGGACTTACCAGACAAGTCGGTGACTTTTACGAGTAGGTAAACGACGTCCGCGTTCCTTAGCTTTTTGACGTTGAAGTTGTACTTACGGCTGTATTCTCTAAGCTTGTTCAAGACGCTGTTTTCCTTGTGTCCCTTGTGGAACTCTATCAGCGCTTTTGCTAAGTCTCTTGGATTAATATTTTTGAGTAAGTTTTTGGACTCGTGAAGTACTGTCGAACCGTTTACGTACCCGTAATACGTTTCTACACACTTCAAGCCTAAATCGTCTTCTGCTTCAGTGTGTACTCTTAGGTTGTTGCCTTTAACGTCCGCCGTTACGGCGAGGGAGGGAAATTCTTTGTCGTCTTCGAGTACAGACGGTTTAACGTAGACAGCGTGATAAATTTGAGAGTCCTTGTAGGTAAGCGTAACCTCTACCACGCTCTCGTCAGTGGGCAAATTAAATCGGATTGTTTCAAACGGATCCCATATTCCGTTCCCGTTCTCGTCTTCGATTTCGACTGTCTCACCGTTGACGACAAGTTTTAGATCGGATAAGTTCAATGAGAGGGGATAAGTGTTTTTAATTAGGATAGTATCTCCTTGAAGAGTCGTTTGCGGGTTTAAGTTCTCGCTAACTTTTATTTGTTCGCTAATCTCCTTTGTAAGCTGAATAAAACTCCCACTGAGGGCTATCGTTATTGCCGTTATTAGGAGTACTGCAAGCACGTTCGCAATACCCTTATTGTTCATCAGAATAACAATCCACTTAGAATATATATACTCGCCAAACGTCCTCCGTCATTTAGCACATAGCACACATCATCATTTACTTCATGAAGTAAATGATGATGTAGTTTGAGTAGAGTGCTCGTAATTGGTGATAATAATAGATTACGAAAAAATATAGAAATCATCCAAATAAAACTAATACCCCGCTAGAGTAAGAGGATTAACGTTAGAAGCGATTAGACTCCAGATCAAGAGGGTCACGACCGAGAGGATGAGGTAATACCTGAAGAACTTCCTCACGTCACCGTCGATCGAGGTGATACAGAGTGGTGTGACTGCTAAGAGGACTAACATCATGCTTAAAGAGATCGACTTGCTTTCCTCTGAGATCTGGGACAATCCGCTTACGGTGAAAGGAGTTTGTTGGGAACTCGTTGGTGTTTTCAAGTTGGCGAGTGGCACGTAAACGCTCGTGACGGTTAGCCACAGGATGATACAAACTAATACGAAGCTGAGTAGGATTACGCTACCTACGGTTTTCGTGATACTTGCCCTCGTTTCCCTATACCGCTGGTAGTTGTGGAATTCTCTGATAATGTTGTGGACGACGTCTAAAATCCTGCTCGAACTCATGACGGCTTTCGAGAGGATGAGTGAGATCGTAGAGGACATGAAGGTTGGTGCGTTCTTGTGAGACCACTCCCACACTTTGTCCAGTGGATCTCCCTTGCTAGCGAGGACGATAATACTTCTGACGTGATCTCTAATGAAGTAAAAGTCACGCCAACTTATAGCCTGTAAGGCTCTCGACATTGTCCTACTTTCGAGAAGTGCTGCGAGCCTGTTTAAGAATTGTAATGATTCCCTATCGAACCCACTTTCGAATTTTATCCTTCTTTCGAGGATGGGGATAGCGCATGCCGAGGCGAGCATTCCTGCGACGAGAGCGTGTACTCTGTAATCCAATCCAAACCCCATGTTAACGAATATCGAAGCGAATGTTATTGCAAAGATAATACCGACGAGAGCGTTAGCAATGTCGCCATACTTTTTCTTGAATTCCTTCTCAGGTGATGCGGCGTGGATTAGGAGGGCTAAGATGAGTCCCAAGCAGGGGAAGGCTATGACTACGAGTAGTTGGACTTGGGTTGGTGAGAGGACGCTACGGGACATGATTTTGAATACTCCTGAGAGGACGACTAACAAGCTCAGGAGAGTGCTCGTGAGTAGGTATGCCTCGCTGTAAGCTCTTAGTTTCTCCAAGTAAACGTTTAATTCAATGGAGCGGGTTATGTTCATGCTTGCGAGCTTGTTTTCGATGTAGGTTACTATGTCCCTCGTAGCTTCTAATACTCCCGCTAACTCTCTCAGAAACTCGGCTAACTGTTTTGAGGGGGTCGTGCTCGCGACTTCGAGCATTGCAGTCCTCAAACTTTTTCCTTCAAAGGCTACGAGGTTGTAAATCTTGCTAAACTCTCCTCTAATCTCTTCCCCCAATTCGGACTTTGTTACCTCTTTTACGCATTCGAGCATTGGGAGGTTACTCCTCGCAAATCCGAGAAAGGTTAAGAGGAGCGAGTACATCTCCCTATCAATCTTTTCTTTTCTAACAGAGTGAGTGTAGGATAAGTAGGATTTTAGGATTAGGTTCGTTAGGGTTGGGGTTAGGGTTAGGTAGGTTAGGACGGCTGCTAATACTGCTAACGCGTAGTTGAACGGTTCGTTCAGGGAGAGTGGGTGTGGTAGGAGGTTTAAGTTCAGTGTTAGTTGAACGTTTTTTATTATAGTAGTATAGTTTAACGATATAATACATACGACGACAGAAACGAGTGCGCTCGTGATTGCAGATGCTATGCTGATTTTCCTTATTAGGGCTGGTAGGTCGAAGACGTTTGCTCCGAAGGCTTTTTCGCTGTTCTCCGTGACTAACCACTCTGGGTATGATCCAATATAGTATTTTGCGATCTCCCTGAGCTTCATTCCAAAGTGTTAGATACGATCTCGAGTATATATACTTCAACGACCGTTGATCTTACCTAACCGTTGTGCAAAAGACTATTCTCCGAAATAAAATATTTAAATTATTTTAGTTACTATCGTTACTAAGATGTATCAAAAGTTATACAGGGTTAGAGAAGTTGCGAGGATTTTAAATTTAAGCGTATCTGGTGTTAAGAAATGGATTAGAGAGGGTAGAATAAAGGCTATAAAAGTCGGAAAGCTTTGGATGATACCAGAGGAGGAAATTAATAAGATTTTGAAGCAAAGGAAGGAGATTAAAGCCGTAATATATGCGAGGGTATCATCTCAAAAGCAGAAGAAAGAAGGAAACTTGGAAAGACAAATAGAAAGGCTAAGAAATTATTGTTCAGCGAAGGGTTACGTAATAGCTGACGTTATAACTGACGTAGCTTCTGGATTAAAGGAAGACAGGAAAGGTCTACTAAGACTGTTCAATTATGTTGAAAACCATGAAATTGATGTAGTCGTAGTCGAGTTTAAAGATAGATTAACGAGGTTCGGCTTTGAATACTTACAGAGATATTTTAACTCTCACGGTGTAAAGATTGAAGTTGTAGAACAAACGGATAAAAGTTACTTTGAAGAACTAATAGAGGATTTTGTATCGATAATTATCAGTTTTGCAGGAAGAATATATGGCAAAAGATCGCAGAAGTTTAGACGAGTTAAAAATTTCGTTAAAGAGGTGTTAACAAATGCAAAAAACACTCAGAGTTAAGCTTATTCCGCTAACGAAAACCGACCTAAGATTGCTATGTAGACTTAAAGAAGAGTACACAGCACTTCTAAAGGATGCCTTAAAATTAATCGTAGACAACGACATTAGAACGATAAAACAGGCACATGAAATGTGCTACGAAGTCTTAAGGCAGAAATATCATAACATACATAACAAATTCGTTCAGGAGGCTTACAAAAGGGCTTTAGCAATGTACAAGAGTTACTTAAAGCTGAAAAAGAGGTATGAAAAGGGATTGTTAAGATCAGAACCGTCGTTACCTAAGGTAAACGAAAATGACGTTATTGATCTGCACATCGACACTTTTAAGCTCGTTCAAGTAAATGGAACACACTTATTAAAAATCTCAAAAGGTAACGGTGAATACGTTAGATTCGTCGTCTTAGAGTACGCCTATTTCAAGCAACACTTGAACTGGAAAATCCAAAACTCAAAGATCGTAATCGAAAACGGTGATGTATACCTTCATTTAACTGTAAGTAAACCCACTACTCCAAAAACTCACGAGAACTTGTTAGTAATTGACGTAAACGAAGACACCGTAGACTGTCTGTTAGTTACTAATAAAACAGCAGTCTTCTTCAGAATAAGACACGACATTAGAAAGATCAGAATGAACTACAGAAGGATAAGGAAAAACATACAGGAAAAGGTTAAGGATGAAAAGAAAAAGAAGGAGTTGCTGGCTAAATACGGTAAAAGAGAAAGAGAGCGAGTTGAAGATAGGATTAAAAAGATTTCTTCGTTGTTAGCTGGCATATCCCAAGAATTCGAAGCAAATTTAGTAGTAGAAGACTTAAAATACTTAAAAAACACGAAAAAGAAGAGTAAACTACTCAATCACAGATTACAAACACTACCGTACCGCAAACTCCTCTCCAGCTTGGAGTACAAAGCCATCGAGAAAAATGTTAACGTAGTCAAGGTAAATCCAAAAGGTAGCTCGATTACCTGCCCCATTTGTGGTTACAAAAGTAATAAAAACCGTTTGAACGTTACATCATTTAAGTGTGTAAAGTGTGGTTTCGAGTTCGATGCCCAGTTCGTGGCATGCCTGAACCTGCTCTCCCGTGCTGATGACAGCCGTTTGGCTATCAGGGACGGGAGAGTAATAATCAACCGTAAGGCGGGCTTAGTGGTGCCCGCCGATGTAGCTCCCGATGAAGTGCTGATCGATGAAGCATTGAGGGAGAAGTCCGTGCCGAAAGTAATCCAAATCCTTAAACCCCCTAAAGTATCCTAAATATTCGGCACGGACAACCACTACTGCACTGTTAGGTAAGAAAAGTGGAAGTAATAATCGAGGGCGGGAAATCCCTCTCACTCCTTGAAATCATCGGGATAAGCTTCTCGTGGAGCACTAAACTTGGATTGTGGTGCTGGGTTTGGACATATTCGAGTTTTTCGTTTTTTTGTTTGTTCGGGTGTGATTTGGGAAGTGCGGAGTAGGAGAGCAAAAAGTCTTGCGATTGACCTAATAGTTAGATTAGTTGACCTTTAGGGAACGTGAAGTTATGTTAATGGTAAAATATATATACTATTCAAGGAAAACAATTAAGCGTGGGATTGGGAGTCGTTGGGGGAGACAGTCCAACAATCCGCGTGATCGAATTTTTGATAAGGAATAGGAATTACGATTACTCCAAAGCGGACATCTCAAGGGGAGCGAGAGTTAGCAAGCCCACACTTTTCAAGGTTTGGAAGACCTTAGAAGAGCTTGGTATCGTTGTTGAGACGAGGAAAGTTGGTAAGGCGAGAATGTATAAGCTTAACGAGGAGAATCCGATTGTTAAGAAGTTTATCGAGCTTGACGAGGTTATTTCAAGGTGTTTGGAAGAGATGCGGTCAGAAGGGTGATTCGTATGAAGTGTTGGCTCTGTATTACGACTGAAGAGAATTGGAGGGTGATTAGGGAGAAAAACGTTTGGGGCGTTCCTGATAGGCATAAGAATGCGATTGCTAAGGTCAAGCCGGGTGATAAACTGATTATTTACGTTAAGCAGGAAAGGGTGAAGGATAAGGTTGTCGAGCCGAGGATTGTCGCCGTTTACGAGGTCGTTTCCGAGCCGTTTAAGGATTCTACTCGAATCTTTAGTTCTAAAGGGTTGAAGAGTAGCGGCGAAACTTTTCCTTGGAGGGTTAAGATCAAGCCAATTAAGATATTTGATAAGCCTGTAGAATTCAAGCCTTTGATTCCAAAGCTGAAGTTTATCACGAACAAGAAGAAGTGGAGTGGTCATCTAATGGGCAAGGCTATGAGAGAAATTCCTGAAGAAGATTACGACTTGATTGCAAACGAGGGTGTTTAAACCCCGAGGTGGGAGGAATGATCGATCTTAGAAATGTCTGGGAAGTTTGTGAATTTAGCGACGAGATAAAATATGGAAAGCTTGATAGAAAAAAGTTCGCTGTGGAGCTATACGACGTCCTTAGCGGCGAGGCAGATGAGGCGTACTTAGATCCAGAGAAGTTTCTCAAAAATACGTATTTAACGTCTGACATGAAAGAACTTCTCGTAGGAGCTTTAAAAAGGCTGGCTAAAAATGAGGGTTCGGCAGTTTACGTTCTCGACACAGAGTTTGGCGGTGGTAAAACTCACTCGCTCCTGTTGTTATATCACGTATTTAAGAACAGGGATTTAGGAACTCGATACATTCAAGAGTACGATATAGACAAGGAATACGGTATTCTTGAAGTGCCTGATGTTGACGTGATAGCGATCGATTGCAGAAGGATGGAAAAGGAGACACTTTGGGGTGAACTCGCACACGCCTTCGGAAAGTACGAGGCTTTAGAAAAATACGATTTAAAGAAGATACCACCAACAAACATTGATGAGATAAGAAATCTTTTTACGAAACCAACTTTAATCTTGATAGACGAGCTACCAGTTCATCTCGTCACCGCTTCAGCTGTAAAAGTAGGAGGTACAAACCTGATGGAGCTAACACTCAACTTTCTGACAGTGCTAAGCAGCGCTGTTTCGACTACAAGCAACACTCTACTCGTTCTAACACTCACGGGTAAGCAGTCTATGTATGAAAAATACGTTGAAGATGTTAAAAAGAGGCTTAAAGGGAAAGAAAAGAGTAAAATTTTCGATACAATTGAGACCGTCCACGAGCACTTTACGAGCTCCGTATCGAGACAGGCTCAGTTTCTGATCCCAGTTAGAGATGTTGAAATATATAAAGTAATCCAAAAAAGGCTTATAAAATCATTTAATAATGAATCTGAAGCTAAAAAGGTCGTTGAAGCCTTTTACAAGTATTACGATGAAAAGGGTTTGATTAGTGATCCAAAGTATAGCAAAGAAATAATGGAAATGGCTTATCCTTTCCATCCGTTTTTAATTGACGTTTTACACGAAAGAGTTGCAACGATAGACAAGTTTAACAGGACGAGAGGAGCGTTATGGCTACTCTCTTTAGTTTTACACTACATATACAAAAACAAGATTGATTGTAAGCTCGTTACAACTGGAGATATTCCATTAGACGATCCAACTGTTAGAGATACTTTAACTTCTCAGCTCGGTAGGAGTGAGTACATCAATGTGGTGAATACTGACGTGATAGAAAAAGCGAGAAAATTAGACGAGAATAGGAATGTGAAGTTTGCAGAGAGAATCGCAAGAACGATCTACCTCTGTTCCCTTATCGAAGCCGCAAAGATACCAGGAGTAAAACCATACGAGATCAAATTTGCGATTTGCAAACCAGGAGATGATCCCAACATAGTCGACGAAGTTCTGTTGGAAATGGAAAAAGAGTTCTGGTATTTGTATAAGCGGAATGGGGCTTACTACTTCTGGAAAGAGCCGGGCATAAATAAAGTCATTTACGATTATAAGAAAGAGGTAACGGACGAGGAGATCGAAAACAAAATAATTTCAACGCTCAAGTCTCTTTTCAAAGTTAAGGATAAAGTAAAGGTCGTATGGGATCAAAGCGACCTTGAAGACAAAGAAGACTTGAGAATCTTCGTCTCACTCGAACCTTTGACGGAAGATGACATCGAAAGAATTCTCAGTATCACACCGAGTGGGAAGCCAAGAACATACAAGAATTCGATAATCTTCGTTTGTCCAGACAAGGATATATTCGAAGAAGCTAGAAACTCTGCAAGAGAGGTATGTGCAATCGAAAAAGCACAAAAAGACGAAAGGATAAAGCCTGATAAGTCAAAGATCAAGGAGCTAAGGAAAAGGTTGGAAACTGCTAAGGGCGAGCTAACAGCTAACTGCTTCAACGCATTTCTGAACATTGGATACACTCTCGTTGGAACTGGAGCCGTGAGAATAGAAGACATACCAATCGCCGACGAAAGTGTTCGTAAAACTGAAAACCTTGCCGACGTCGTAGTAAACTACCTAAAAAGCAAGATGCAACTTCTTGAATCCATCTCTCCAGAGTCAATACTCGATCAGGTGATCATGCAGGTTAATGTCATCTCTAAAGAATTCAACGAAAAGGGATACGTTAAAGTTGAGGATATTTACAAGGCAATTAGACAAGACAGAAGGTTGCCTTATATTCTAAGCGGTAAGACCATAATCGAAGCCGTCAAAAGTGGAGTTGAAAAAGAACTCTTTGGTTATGCAGATGAACTTGAAGAGGTAGATGGAAAGTTCAAAGCAAAGATAGGAAAGAAGGTAAAGGTGTCTTGGGATGGATACATCATAAGAAAAGACCTCGTTTACGTCGAAGCTCCAAAACCAAAGTCAAAACATTCCCCAGTCGACATTGTTACACCAGTAGAACCAACAATAGAACCAGTGGAAGAGCCTAAACCCGTTGAAGAGTCAGTCACTCCAACGAAGCAAACGTACAAAGTCTCGATAGACAGTTATGAGAAGCTAACATCCACATTGAACACAATTTTGATCTTAAAAGTTTCAGGAGGCATCGAGTGCGATATGTCCGTGACAATCGAAGCTGATGGGGATACAATCTCTATTGAGAGCAATCTAAGCGATGTAAACAGGCTTAAGAGGTTGATTGAATCAATCAGATCAACTTACGGTCAGACTAAGATTTCTGGAGAGCTTAAAATAAGCTCTGAAGAAGATATATCAGAGGAACTGAAGCGTTACGGTTTTAGGTGGTCTTCATGAGAAAGCACAAGCATGTGCTTTTAAAGAGTAAAAGCGGTAAAACCGTTTATCTCTGCGTGGAATTCGAGGAGAACGGGAAAACCAAGAGAATTTACTTGGCTAAGGTTCACGGATGGAAAGCCGATTTGGCGTACAAATACTTCAACTTCGAATCTAACGGCTGGAACGATGAGGTGGCGAGAGCTTTCGTTGGGCTAAACGCTTTGAGATTGTCCAAGGACGAGTGGGAGGCAAAGAAGTTCGCAAATATCGTTAAAGGGTTAAACAAGCTCGAACTCCACTTTTGGGCGAGCAAGTTTTTAGGAGATCGTGAAAGAGCCGATAGAGCCTGGAGGGCTATGTATGAAAGGTGAAAGACTGATAGAGGTTGAGGATTTTGAAGTGCTAAAACTTTTTGAGGATATAAGTGAAGAGGCGAGAAAAGAGAAGCTCGCCGTTCCTCCGATAAATAAACTCTTGTATTGGTGGACTCGAAAACCTTTGGTAGTCGGTAGAGCTTTGGCTCTGCTCTCTACGATTCCAGCTCCTAAGGATGGCGGGATGACCCCTGAAAAGATAGGGGAGGTAGTAGCTGAGGTTAGGAGATTAATCGGGTTGAATCCAAACGAAAGAGCTTACAAAAGCCATCCAGACAGTGAAGGTTACAGAAAGCTGTTAGATTTCGATCCCTCAAGCGTTTTAGTGATGGATCCCTTCGCTGGACAGGGAAATCTGATGTTCGAGGTTGCGGGACTCGGGCTCAAGGCTATCGCGATGGACTACAACCCCGTAGCTTACGTCTTGATGAAGGCGATTCTTGAGTATCCCAAAAAATATCCGAATTTGGCTGAAGATGTTGAAAAATACGGTAAGGAGTTGATAGAGAGAACGAAGAAAGAACTTGGTAAATTTTACGAGAGGGAAGGTAGGAAGGCTTTAAACTACATCTGGTGCTGGTGTATAAGGTGTCCTTACTGCGGTCAGAGAGTGCCACTGACAAACCAAATGTGGCTCGACAAGAACAGGAAAATAGGATATAGGTTTAAGGTTACGGAGGATAAGAATTTCGAGGTTGAGATCGGCGTTTTGTCTGAAGAGGAGGGGAACAGCTACACGCAGAAAGGAGGCAACGCTATCTGCATAAATTGTAGAAACACGATAAGCTACGAGCACATGACGAGGGATATTGCTGAAAGGAGAGACAAAGAGTTGATTGCTGTCGTCGTCAAAAACAGAAGGGGAAAGGACTTCGAGCTTCCGAGCGAAGAAGATTATAGGAACTTTGAGGAGGCTGTTAGATATTTGAAGGAGAACTGGGATAGGTTTTTGGAGGAGGATTTGATTCCTACCGAGGATTTGAAAGAAGATTGGAGGTGTTCGAGACCTTCAACTTATGGATTAAGAAAGTGGCATGAAGTTTTCACAGAGAGACAGCTCCTCGTGATGATAACTCTGCTGAAGAATATCCGTGAGATTGCGAGGGAAATCGAAGATCGAGAGTATGCTAAGGTTGTTGCGACCTATTTGGCTTTTATGCTCTGCAATCATGTTAATAACAATTGTATAGGCGTTCCTTGGAATGTCGGAAGATCTGAGACCGAACATGCTCTAACATTCAGATGTCCTCGTATAGTTTACAACTTTGCCGAAGTTAATCCATTTATTGAAGCAAGAGGCTCACTTCCGAACATCCTAAACAACATCGTAAAGGGAATTGAATTCGTTGTAAGAGGCAGAATTCAAAACGATCCAGAATTAAAGCTCGGATCTGCCTTAAATCCCAACAACTTTTCAAAAGTTGATTTAATCATCACAGATCCCCCATACCTCGATGATGTTGCTTACGGTGAAATCAGCGAGTTCTTCTATGTCTGGCTTTATAGGGCTTTAAAAGATTACTACCCAGAACTTCCACAGCCAACGCCAATAGACGAAGACCTCGTTTTGAGCAAGGGAAGGTTTGGAGGAAACGAAAGCCTCGCAAAAGCCTTCTACATCAACGGGATGAAGAAAGCGTTCAAGAACATTTACAACGCCTTGAAAGACGATGGCTTGCTCGTCGTAATCTTTGCCCACTCAAGTCCAGAGGCTTGGAACATGCTCCTCGAAATCCTAAGAGAAGCCAAATTTAGAATAACCTCAAGCTATGTAGTCCACACGGAAAGCATAGCGAACGTCCTTGCGAGGGGTAAAACATCCTTCATGAGCTCCATCATCGTTCCGTGCAGGAAGATAACTGAAGAGAAGGAAGCGTATTACGAAAGCCTTATCCCACAAGTCGAATCGGAGATAAAGAAGATTCTCGACAGGATAAAGAGCGAAGACGAGCTCCTTGAAATTCCGATAACGGATTTGCTTATAATGACGTATGGAAAGGTTCTCGAAGTCCTCACACAATACACGAAGATTAAGAGCTACGATCCGAACTTCAAGCCCGACTTTGAAGGCTTGATAAAGGATGCAAGAGATCTCATACTGAGAGAGCTCGTTAGGAAGATCACTGGCAAATCACCGAAGGCTTTGGGACCGGAAACATCGTTCCTTCTCGTCGCTAAAATCTTTTACGGTGGAAAGCTCCCGTCTGATGAGGCGTTAAAGCTCTCCAAAGCTTACGGGGTAAAGATAGAGGCTTTGAGGAACTACCTAAGGAGGGGTAAGGATGGAATAACCCTGCTCAGCTTCAAAGAGGCGAAATTGCCGTCGAAGCCGGAGGAAGTTAGCAAGGACAACCTTTACCAGCAGTTACTATTCCTCGAAAAGGTAGCTTTCGAGTCGGGAGTTTCAGCGGTTAAAACGATCTTGCAAAGATACGATAACTTCAAGCCGTCCGACGTGGAAAGGATAGTCGATCTACTCCTAAAGAGTTATGCGATAAAGCAGAACAAGGGCGTAAAGCTCAGCAATAAGGAGAAGGAAGAGATGGAGATCCTTAAAGGCATGCAAGACGTTCTGAGGGGTAAGTTCGTGAGGGTCGGTGAAAAGACTCTTGAGGATTATTTCACGTAGTATCATGAAGAACGAGGAGGTTGTTGACGTATTCGTTCGGGAGCTGAAGGAAAGGTTTGGAGGTAGGATTGAATCGATCGTAGTGTTCGGCTCCTATGCAAGGGGAGAGAGTAAAGAAGAAAGCGATATCGATGTGTTGATAGTCGGTGATGTCAAGCTCGATGAGATCATAGACATTACTTACCCCATTCTTTTGAGGTACGGAGTATACATTTCACCGATCGTTATGAGCAGGGATTACTTCGAGATGCTAAAAGCTGAGAGGGCTGGTTTTATCGAAAATGTTCTGAAAGAGGGGATTACGCTGTATGGCAGAGCATGAGAAGTATCTCGAAAGGGCTTACGAATCTCTTGAATCGGCCAAGATTCTGTTTGAAAACGAGAAATACAATGCTTCAATTAGCCAAGCATACTATGCTATGTTTTATGCATCTAAAGCACTTTTGAGTCTTAAAAGGGTTTATCCCAAGACTCATAAGGGCGTAGTTTTGGAATTTGGTCTTAAGTTCGTAAGTAAAGGGTTTATTGAGGAGATTTACGGAAAGATTTTAGCAAAAGGAATGCAGTTGAGGGAAAGAGCAGATTACGATGTTTATTATAAAGCTTCGAGGGAGGAGGCTGAAGAAATAATAAACGAGGCTGAAATGTTTGTCGATAGGATAGAAAAGGCGATAGAGGAGATTTTGGGGTGATTACGTGCTTTTTAAGAAGGTCAGGATAAAAGGTAGAAATAAGGATGGTATAGTGCTCGAAGTTAGAGATGGGTTTGCTAAAATAATCTCTAACGGAGAAGAATTTTGGTATCCTTTGAGCGAGTTGGAAGAGGTAAAAATAGTTGATAGGCTTATTAAGGGCGATCTCGACGATCCTCTCGACTTTGTCTTGTCTATGGATGCCTACAGATTGTACACGGAATACAAGTTTAATCCTTACGTTATTGCATCCTCAACGAAGATAGAGATCTTTCCCCATCAGATAGACGAGGTCATGCTAATGCTCGACAGACCTCGTATTCTCCTTGCGGATGAGGTAGGCTTAGGTAAGACGATAGTTGCGGCACTCGTTGCAAGTGAGCTTGTAGCGAGAGGTATTGTAAAGAGATTACTCTTTGTTGTTCCAAAAGCCTTGGTTGACAAGTGGATAGACGAGCTTCGTGAAAGGTTTGAGATGAACGCTGAATTCCTCGATTCAACTTATCTTAAGGTTTATGGAAATCCTTTTGAGAGAGAAGAGTTCTGCTTCGTTGCATCTATGGATACTTTAAAGCAAGACCACTTTCTTCGCCTATTAGAAAACGCCGAGATCGATCTCGTTGTTGTAGATGAGGCTCACAAGCTCTCTAAGGGAACGGATAGGTACGAGCTTGGTAAAGTTCTTTCGAGGAGGACTAAGTATCTGTATTTTTTGACTGCTACTCCTCACAGAGGGGACGACGAGGATTACATTGCAAGAATGAGGTTGCTCGATCCTTACGTTACGGATGTCGAATCTGCGAGATACCTCGTTATTCGAAACCTGAAGGATGACGTTATCGATCTTGATGGTAAGGAAGTTTTTCCACCGAGAGAGAGCAAGACGATTGCCGTTCCAATCACCGAAAGAGAGAAGAGAATTCACGAAATGCTCGATGAGTTCATAGCAAAAAAGCTTGAACAGGCGAGATTGAGTGGGGACAAAAAAGAGATAAACTCTGCGAGGTTTTTGGGAATAATTCTTAGGAAGAGAGCTTCTTCATCGTTGCATGCCTTAAAGATCTCGCTTGAGAACAGGATAAGAAGGTTAAGTTACGATGAATCGATTGACGTTGAAGAACTCATAAAGAAGCTGAAAGAAGCTGAAGAGGAATTCGATGAGGCTGAAAAGGAAAGAAGGGAGCAAGAGGTTCTTAACAGGTTAATACGTCCGCAGGAAGTCAAAGAAATCGTTAAGATAGTCAAAAGGATTGAAGAATTAGGGGACGAGGATTCAAAGTTCGAGGAACTCCTCGAAATGATTGATCGAATTAAATCAGCCGACAGGAATGCTAAGATTGTCGTTTTTACGGAGTACAGAGATACGAAAGATTATCTTATTAGGAGACTTTCCGAAAGATACCGGGTTACGGGTATAGACGGCACGATGAGCCTCGAAGCGAGAAAGCAAGCTCTCGAACAGTTCAGGGGGTTGAGCGGTGCGGAGGTAATGGTGTGTACTGATGCTGCTGGAGAAGGAATAGACATGCAATTCTGTAATATTGAGATAAACTACGATCTTCCTTGGAATCCTACGAGATTAGAGCAGAGAATGGGCAGAGTTCATAGAATCGGGCAGGAAAGGAAAGTGTACTATTACAACTTCGTGATCAGAGATACTCTTGACGGATACATCCTGTCAAAACTCTTGCAGAAGATCGAGAACATCAGGGAAGCTATGAGCGACAGAGTTTACGATGTTATAGGAACTCTGATAACGGAAAAGGAACTGAACGACTTATTCGAAGAGCTCTTGGGAGTTCCTAAGGAGTTCTGGGAGTCCAAAGTTAGGAGAATTGAGGATGTCGTTGAAGAGAGAAAAAGAATACTTGAAAAAATCGATCGCTTGGTAGCTGGTTACAGGCTCGATAGAACAAAGCTCGAAGATATCAGAAAGATAAGAAGAGAGGCTGTAGATGAGAGAGAGGTTAAAAGATTCGTAGAAGTTTTCGTCAATCACAGGGGTGGCAAGGTCGAGAAGTTAGGTGATGAGATATACAAGGTAGTTCTTCCGAGAGAGCTTGCACAAGAACTGAATAAAGGCGTAATCGTCGGAACTTTTTCGAGAAAGACTGCACTAAAGACGACATATCCCTATTTAGCGCTAGGCAACAAAGTAGTTATGGCTATGCTTCGTGCATCGATGAAAGATTGTGTAGCAGTATTCAAGCATCCCTTCTTTAAGGGATTGATATTCTTCTACAAGATCTCAGTTCTCGATGGAAAAGGACTGGAGAGGTTCGGAAAGTTCATTAGCGTAACTGAGGATGGTAAAGTCGTGAATCCAAAAATTATCTGGGATCTCGATCCTGTCGAAAAAGAAGAATTGCCACCCCCGTCAATCGTGAATGATGCTATGAGCAAGGCAGAAGAATGCGTTTCTAAGATGGCATTAGAGGTTGCTGAAGAAACTTCCAAGAAGTTTGAGGAGATAAAAGAGAAAACAAAGCAGAGTATAATATCATACTACTCTAACGAGATTGCCAAACTTAGCGAGAGGATAAAGGAGTACGAACAAAAACTGTCAGAAGCACCGCACTACAGTAGGTTAATAAAAGGAACCCAAACGAGGATCAAGAGGTTGAAGGAGGAATTAAAAGATAAACTAAGAGAGATCGACGAAATTTACAAGCTACAACCATGTTACGAACTCGTTGGAGCTGCTTACGTTATACCCGAAAAGGGTTACGATGCAAGAAGAGCCGTAGAGCTTGCTGGAATGAAAGCCGTTCTCGAATACGAATATAGAAGAGCTAAAACCGATGAGGAGAAAGCAAAGATAAGAGATGTCTCACACGAATTCAGAGGATACGACATAGAATCCTTTGACAGGGTTATTGAGGTTAAGTCCTTTAAGACCACCGGAGTCATAGAACTGACGAGCAACGAGTGGATAGTAGCTTCGAGAATGGGAGATTACTACTGGCTGTACATTGTTGAAAATGCTTTGGATAGTCCTAAAATAACGACAATTCAAAACCCCGTCAAGGTCTTCGGAAAAGCTGTAAAAAGGATACCCATAGTCGAGTATAGATACGTTATTGAAAACTGGAAAATGTATCTACAATAAAAATAAAAATAAAAAAAGAAGTACACTTCAGCAAGGTCTGACCATTGCGTTCAAATGATTAGGTGATAAAGGACACTATGCAAATTAAAAAGTTCAAGAGGATCTCACAAGCAACGGGAATGCAAAAATCCTTGAAGTAATCAATGTTCACGAAGCTAGCACCAAGAACGGGAGTTTGTGGTGCGATCATGATTAGAATTCCATTTAATCCAATCGAGAGAGCGAAAAAGACCGAGAAGATCGTAATGCGAGACGACGAGAGGAAATACTATCGATTCCGCTACACTCGCTACTACGGGGGGATAGTAACCGCAGATACTGTAGGATGCAATCTACTCTGCGCTTACTGCTGGAATTACTTTAAAAACCTGCATCCTGAAAAGCACGGGGAGTTTCACTCTCCCGAAGAGGTAGCCGGGAGATTATACAGGATTGCGAGAACTAAGAACTGCTACTTATTCAGGATAAGCGGAGCAGAACCAATCTTGGGGAGAAAGTCAGCAGAACACGTTGCGAGCGTAATATCCCACACCAAAGGAGAGTTCATCCTCGAAACGAACGGGATCGTGCTCGGATACTCTCCAGCACTTGTGGATCTCTTCAAAGACTTGAACATTGTCGTGAGAGTGACGATCAAGGGATGGGACGAGGAGAGTTTCGAGAGGATTACGGGTGCTAAGGGTGAATTCTTCAAGTATCAGTTGAGAGCTTTGAAGGCTCTCGCGGATAGGGGGAATCCCCTTCTGGATTGCGGTTATGCATGACGTGTTTGGAGATGACGGAGTTAAGAAATTGGAGAGAGTTTTACCCGTCCCGTGTCGGATAGAGTTTGAGTATCTTGAGAGATACCCGTTCGTTTTAGAGAATTTGAGAAAAAGGGGGATTAAAGTTTGACAAAACCGATCCAAGCTTCGCCCTTCACAGTAGTTCCGAAAGTTTGGCATTCTTGAGGGCATTTTAAAATTAAATAAAAATCCTTAATCCCATTAACCTAATTGCCAACTTTCGGATCTACTGTTTAGGGCGGGGAGGAGGTCAGGATTGTTTCAACCGAAGACTGTTTGTTCTTCGAGTGTTCTAATCTTTCTCTTGAGGACGATTGTTTTCGCTTGGACACACATTACTGCGAGAATGTGCTTGCAGACGAAGTTTGGATTGTCTCCGTTTTTGTGGAAGTGTGGACAGTTGCAGATCCATCGACAATCGTCAAATCGAACGCAGTACTGTCGTGGACTTCCTGCTGTCGAGTTGAGAGAGATAACGCTGAACTTATTCTCGCCAACCTCTTTAACGAGGAATCTTTCTCTTTTGTCCACGATTATCACCTCTCGCTTGGATCCGAGTTTATTCCTCTTCGAACCAAGCTTTTCTCAGAGTTTTCGTTCGGACTTCGATCCCCTCTCTTTCGAGCGATTCTATCAACCACTGCGTTTTTTGGAGCGGTGGTTCTGGTAGTTTGCAGTTGTAGTTGTCGTAGCCGACGTAAACCCAGTCTGGTTGAATTTCTACGATCTGTTCGACGAACTTCGACGAGAAGTCTACGATTGGTTCAATCGAGACGAACAATTGTCCGTTCCACTTTTTTCTTAAGTATTTTGCCACGTAAAGTCTCGCTTGAGGATGTGGAGCTTTTGACTGAAAGTTTTGCCTGTAACCTGTGTCGGTTTCGATCGTAACTCCGAGAGCTACCTTATCGACGAAGCTTTCCAAGGCTTCGAACATTCCCACGCTCAACCAGTCCAAATAACCTATGGGATTCTTCGTTAGGAAGTACAAGGTTAAGTTAGGTCTTTTCTTAGCTCTAATAGCGTTGAAAACTTCGTATTGCCACTCTGCTTTGACGCCTGGGCTAAAGAAGTCTCCCATGTCGCAGACGAAGACTACTCCTTTCTCAGGACACTCTTTAAGCTTGTGTTCGACGAGTTTTGGTTTGAAATCTTTGTACTGTGGTAAATGCTTTAGCCTCGTTTTTGCGAGCTTTCTCGCGTAGCAGTATGAACAATCGTGCTCGCAACCAACTATGGGATTCCATGTGGATGTAACTTCTTTGAACATTCTTCTCCCACTCATCTCAACCACCGCTTGGATCGTGGGGATGGATCGAACTGCGAGAGAGGGTTTCAATGTATTTTCTAGCGAAGAGTTTTTCTTCCTCTTCTATTAACTGGAAAACCTTTGCGAGGACTCTTCTAATCTCGCCGTAAGACGTTCTCAAGGTTTTTCTTGCGAATTCGATGATTCCTCTCGCTCTAATTTCGAGGACGATGGGTTTCAGGAACTTGTCAATCTCCTTTAACGAACTTTGGAAGAGGTTGAAGAGGAGTTGTGCCGTCATTCTTACACCGTGAGAGTAATTTTGAACTCTCTCGAGTATCTCTATAATATAATTTATAGAGTTACTCATTGAACTTCTAATCCCGTTGAGGCGACCCTGCAAGGCTCTTCGGAAGCGTCCCCAAAGTCCGTAGAATCTACCGACACTTCCTCTCGTAGTCGAATTCAAGAATCTAAAGAGTCTGTGCCCGATCATGTTCGCAAAGTAACACAAGGTTACTGAGACTGCAAGTCTCACGTCTCTTACGGGGACGAAGACGTAGAGAGTGTTCTTGTGCCTTTTACTCTTTATCGCGAGATCTCTCGTTTTCGAGCGCCTGAATCTCCTGCACGCTATGAATATCGTCGTCGAGAACCTGTTCTCGTAGTAATTGCGGAAGCGGAATGGCGGGAACGCTTCGAGCCACTCGTCCAGTCGGTCACAAAGCTTCCTCGCCTTCTCCTTAGACAAAACGTCGTTCTCCTTGTCCACGCTGAAGACTCCGACCAAACTATAATGTCTTATCTCGGAATCGACTCCCGTGAGCACTCTAAAGAAACTACCAGCGATTTTACTATCTCCGATAACGAATTCGTAAGGCGTTTGCTCTATAGGAACTCTCTCGTCAATCCTATAAGCTTCTTTCAGAATCCTAATAATAGAAACAGTCGCTTCGTCTACGAACTCTTCTAATATTTTCCTCCATCCAACCGAAGGGCTTTTATCCCCATCCGTTAACACTTTATCATAGGGCATGGTGGGTCACCGTTTTTGTTTTTCGTGCGTCCCCGCTCGGGGACGCGTATCCCCCGTATGGGGGGTTTTTCCAAAATATTATCCTAACGACATTTAAGGTTTTTTCATGAAAAAAAACCGATCCAAGCTTCGCCCTTGTTGGCAATTAGGTTGATCTAAATTTTCCCTAAAAAATCCACCATGATGCCAAATATTTCACTTTCGGAACTACTGTGAAAAGTAGATATTCGGTTAACCTAAATTATTTAAATCTCCGAATAAGAATTTAAGCTTATTTTTCGATTTCTTCAATCTTTTTTGGTTCGACGTGAATGTGTGCTATCGTTTCCCTTTTAATTCCGACCAAATCCACATACGCGATCCTATTTCTCCCCATGATCTTGGCTTGTGTTAGGATGTAATAATCACCCTCTTTCGCCGAGAACGTTCCCTCGTAGATTATCCCAAACCTGCTCTGAATTACTACAGGCTTTCCGAGTAACAAGTCGAGAAAACTTTTCTTCTTCTTTTCAGTCTTCTTTTTGCTTTTACCCTTCCCCTTTTCTTCAACCATGAAAGTTTGTCGCCGAGAATCTTAAAAAACGTTTCTCCAACTATCACACTCCTCTTTCACAGTAGTTCCGAATGGGGGTTAAGGATTTTTATTTTATTCAATTTTAAAATGCTCTCCGAATTTTTATGTTATCTACTGTTCAGAGTGGGGAGAAGATCAACTCAATAATTTATTAAATAATAAGGTATAGTATAAATAAAGTGAAGTGGGATGATCATCGAAGGATAACCACGTACGTTTGTAAATTATTCAACTTCGACGAGGAGACGACGAGAAAGATTTCAGAAGCTAGCATTCTCCCCGACAAGGAGCCGGACTACGTCATCGTTAGAAGAAAGAAGAGGACGTATAGGAAGAGAGTTTCGCATCACTCCGAGGAAGGCTTAGAGATGGGATTGAAATACCTCAAAATTGCGAGGAAAGAGTTTGTGAAGAAAGGAGACTTTGAGACTCCGCTTGGGAGAGCTTTGCACTACTTCCAAGATTACGTCGTGGGAACGGAGAAAAAGCTCTGGATATTCAGCTTAAGATCTTGGGAGAAGCACGATCAACTCGAAGCAAATCTACCTGAAAGAATAGACTGGAAACCCGCAAAAGAAGGAATGGAATCAAAAGTTTACCCTCATCAGATCCTTGGAACGATAAGGAAAAGAGGGAAGGGTGAGACGCCCGAGGAAGTTCTCAACCTCGCCGTCTACGCAACTGCTCTCGCTGTAAAAATGGTAGTAGATCCCTACGTGGAAGGCGTTGAGGAGAATTACCAGAAACATCTCAAAATCATGCTCTTCATCTCGCTCTTGTCTTTCCTCTCAGGATTAATCGCCTTGGGTTTAAATCTTGAGGGGGTATTGGCGGGATTGTTTCTGGTCTTAGTTGGTTACGTCTTAAACATACCGTTTAGAAGGGCGAGATTTGATTATAAATGGTGGAAACCGTAGGTGGTGGGATTTTTTAATTCTTTTCGTGAATATCTGAAGAAAACAAAAAGAGCTTTTCAGACATAATTAACGAACTCCTGAGTGGTGTTATAAGAAATATAAAAGTCTTTTTATTTTTTGCACCACTACTTTACCTCATCTTACAGTAACAATTTTACTGTAAAGTAAAGTACAATAATTACAGTAAAGTAATGTACAGTATATACCGTACAGTAAAGTAAAGTATGCACAGTAAAGTAAAGTAATGTAAAGTAAAGTAAAGTACTTTACTGTAAAGTAAAGTATGGTAACGTAAAGTAAAGTAAAGTATAAATACTGTAAAGTAATGTACAGTATATGCCTCCGGGGAAATTCAGAACTATAAGTATAAGTGAAGCTACATACGAGAAATTGAAAGAACTTGCTGAGAAAAGAGGACAATCCATATCTAAAACGATAGAGCAAATCGTTTTAGGAATAAAACCACAAGTAGTTGATGCAAACACTATAAGAGAAATCATTGATGAAGTCTTTTCTGAGAAAATGAAAGAGTTTGAAGGTATGTTATATAACGTTGTTAAAAAGGCTCTGTCAGAGACAACAAAACCACAAGAGCGAAAGAAAAGCCTTATCGAAACTGTAAGAGAGGCTTTCTTAGGTGAGAGAAAACCAATAATTCTAAAGAAAACTCCAATTCAAGTTAGTAAAGGTAACATTTTCGTTAAGGGTGTCGAGAAATTGAACGTCGACTTATCCAAGTTCAAGGCAAGAATTGTAGAAGAACCCAATGAAAGAGGTGAAATCGTCGGAGTGAGCATCGTTCCAGATATTGGCTTTGAGAATACGTCGCTGGAAGAGTGGTTCGACGAGTACGGTGAAGAACTGGTTAAAGAATTAATGTCTAAGTACTCTAAACCTTAAAGCGTTAGGAAATATACTATTATTATACAAATTAACGGCAAAGAATTTCTTAAAGCCTTTATATAATTAACCTGTTTGACCATGACCCCAGATTGAAACAATCGAGAAAAAATTTAAAAAGTCAAAAGTGGAACTTGGACTTTGAAAGGTAGATCGTAGATCAAAGAAAAGAGAAGTCTTCAAGAAACGATAAAAACGACCTCGTAAGGCTGTAAAGCACTCCGATCGGTCAAATTAGCCTTCACCAAACCCAAACCAGAAGACTCGGCAGTAACACTCGCAAATCCCAATTCGTTACTCTTGACAGTCAAACTACTCGAACTAACGAGATTTCCTCGATCGTCCACCGTCTTCAAAGTAACAGAACCACTAAGCACAGAGAAAGTAACGTTCGACAGGGGAACGGGATTGTTCAAGACGTCTCTAACCTGGACAACCAAGCCACAAGGACTCGACTGGGAAGTAGGAGAGACCTTGTACAAGTAAGCTGGCTGAAGCCGACCTCCCCACTCGTTCAAGCTCGCAACACCCATAATCAACCTGTACGTTCTCCCTTTGGGCAGGGACAGTTTGACAATCCCATCGTCTTCCGTGACGCTAACCCACTCAGGAACGACCTTTCTCCAGAAGTCGAGGGGTAGTCTCGAATCGAGTTCTATCGTCACGTTAGTAGACGGATCTTCGTTGGTAACGTAAACACCACTCCCACCAGCACTCTTTGGATACAATGTCAACTCGTAGGAAATCACACCCCCAACACTAAGATTACCGTCGAATAGGGGGATGAAGATCGTAGAATTGTCTATTAGTTTTCCGTACAATGGCACGTAATTGCTTCCCTTCCCTACAGCAACGACTCCGTATTCAACGACGATATCTGGAGCGTTCAAGAAGTTATACTTCGGTGAAATAATAATGTTGGATCCCGTGATTTCAAGAGTGTTGTAGGGATTAGCTTGCCCTCTCGAGGTAACGCTTACGATTTTTACGTTGTCAATCTTTACTCTCGCTGGATACGTGTAAACCGAACCCGAGAAACCGTTGGGAGTCGAAAAGAACGGGACTGGCGGGTAAACATCCCCCAAGTGCAAGTGAACGGTTTTCGGAGTATTATCCCCAATTAACCTTTTCAAGTTGGAAACGAGGTTGACAACGTCCTCTTCGAGCACGGTCAAACTTTGCTTTTCCACTTCTTTGCAAAACGCTGGAATCTCTATAGACTGATAAGAGACGTAAAACAAGCTTAAAACGAGTAATAATATCGAAGCCGCTACGGTAACGCTAAAACCCCTTCTATCTCGTATTAGCCTCCCAAACATTGAACACTTCACACCTCCCAAAGATTTTTACTCTCATTCTTCTACGTGGAAACCTCGCTTAGATCGTCTTCGGCTATTGTTGGAAAGAGATTAGACTCGAGTCTCCTACGATTAAACTCTCTCAGACTGTTAAAGAACTCGTAAGCGTCGAGGACACCCTCATCCACCATTTTTCGAATGAGGTTTAACCTCTCTTCAAAGTCTCGTTCGATTAGGTCGTAATCCTTTCCAGTCTTTTCTTCGAGGAACTGGAAGGGTACTTTCAAGTCGACCTCGTGGGTGTCGCGTCTGTAATTGTACTTCAAGAACTTGTAAACGAACACGTCTTCGAGGACTTTCTCACCCATCCCCTGATCGTTTACAAGATACGCTCCAACACAACGTCTTAAGGGATTCTCTCTCGTTCCAATATTCCTCACGACAACAATGAAGTTGAGTAAGGGGACTGACTTGACGGGGACTTCTAAGGGTGGGGACGTAATCCTTTTGATTATTTCAAAGGCGTCGCCCGCGTGCATTGTCGTAAGGCAAGGATGACCAAGGCTCATGGCTTGGAACATTGCAGTGACTTCCTTACCCCTCGCTTCCCCCACGATCACGTATTCTGGTCTCTGTCTCAACGTCACGGTCACGAGGGTGAAGGCGTCCACTAAGGGTGGGGTTACGACGAGTGGCGTCCAGTTTTCGTGAGGTAGCACGATCTCCCTCGTATCCTCTATTGAAACGATCTTCGAAGAGTATGGAATGAAAAGGGCGGTTGCGTTCATGGAGGTCGTCTTCCCGCTCGCTGTCGCTCCAATAAACATGCAACTACAGTTGTAGTCCATCGCCATCCAGAATAGTGCCATCGCTTCCGCGTTGAAAGAACCGAAGCTCACGAGCTGGGTTGGGGTGATGGGGTTCTTCTTAACCTTTCTAACCGTGAACGTAGTCCCCCTCGCGGATACGATGTTTCTAAACGTGATGTTGATTCTACTGCCATCGTATAAGACCGTATCCACGATGGGATTAGCGTAGGTTAGGTCAATACCGCTCCTGTGGCAGACGACTGAGACGAAGTCGTCGAGCTCGTCTCTTTCGAACACGACGTTCGTTCTCATGTAACCGTGTTTGGCGTGGTAGACGTAGACTGGTAGGTCGTAACCGTTACAAGTAATATCTTCCACATTTTTATCCATTAGTAGTGGAGTAATCTTACTCGCTCTGAGACTGTGGTTTACGAGGTGGTACCAGATTGCCCCGATTTCTTCTGTCGAGAATTTTCTTATTCTCCTCTTTTGGGTGACTCTTATGAATGCTTTGAATATGTCTTCTTCTTTTGGTTCTACGGTGATTTTGCTCGCTTCTAAGAATACTTCTCTCCTGATTCTTTCAAACTCTGCGTAGTCTACGGGGAGGGGTGGTGTGATTAGGTAGTACAGGAGTGTTCCGTTTGGGTCGAGTATTATTTTTACTCTTGAGAAGGGTGGTTCGATCTCGTATTCTTCGACGACCTTGCCTTCCAATTCTTGCGAGTGGTAGGTTATAGTCTCTAAGTCATCTATCGACAGTTCGAATCCAGCTTCTTTTTGAATAAACTTGTTAAGGAAGGGGATCTTGTCGATGAGCGTCTCGCTCGAGCGTAATACTTCACGTAATCGATTTATTTTGATCTTGATTCTCATCGGAAATTCGTTACTCTTGGAATATATATACTTGCAAAGAGGTTTTTCTGCAACAATTGGGAACGAAAAAATTTCGGATAATTTTTATAAAAAATTTTAATCTTTTTAAAACTTTGAATTCTTTGAAAAAAAAGCAGAGGAGTAAAAGAAAAATTAGAATTTACTCTATCGTTATCGTGTCCTTTGCGATTGTCTGTTTTGTTGGTTCGTACACTAACTGTATCAAGTATGTTCCCGGCTTGCTGTTAATGACGTCGTCGTGGACGATTATGTTCTCGCCGGGATCTAGTGCTTGACCAACTGCTCCGTAGATGCCCGTGTTATTGAGTGTAAAGTTGGTGGTATCGTCTGCGATGATCTTACTGTAAACGACAGTATGACTCGTCGCGTTATAGATGACGAGTTTTGCAGCGTCGAGAGGTATTGGATCTCCGCCGAGGTCATTGATTATGAATGCTTCTCCGCTGTTGGTTATGGAGCCGGGATAGTCTTCGAAGGCAATTTGTGCTACTGGTGTTTTGCCCTTTGGTAGG